>ERZ779874.1575-NODE-1575-length-21613-cov-13.091103_pt1 | contig 21613 bp, 20 predicted proteins | sample MGYA00511031_ERZ779874 | MGnify/ENA primary metagenome ERZ779874 (study PRJEB29588, sample SAMEA2156850) | human gut metagenome | biome: human gut; feature: human-associated habitat; material: faeces | place: Denmark | collected 2008/2010 ...
GGCAGCGCTCGCAGCTTCTGAAGCGGTGTTGCAAATGCGCCCCGCGTGCGGATGGACTGCCGCAGCAGCTTCATGTCTCCCGACAGAACGGGGAAGAAGCGGAAAATCACCGCCACGATCATGATCAGCCGCTCCGGTAGGCGCAGATTGCGCAGCGCTGCCAGGGTACGGCTGGCTTCATTCCGCCCAATCAGCGTCCGCATGGAAATGCCAACGGCAATGATCCGCGGGAACAGCACCAGCATAAAGGAAAACACCGTGCCCGGCAGCAGAGCGTTTGCCGCCCACAGCAGCCCAAAGCTCATCCCGCCTGCCAGCGCCGTTCCGAGCCAGCCGTCCGCTGCGGTCAGCAGGATCAGTGCCGTATATACGGCATAAACTAAGTGGTTGTTGGATGTGGAGATCACGACCAGCAGGGCCAGCCAGTAAAGCAGCTTCGTTGCCGGGTGGAATCGTTCTTTATGCTGTTTTTTCGCAGGAGCATTGGAAAGATGGAAGCGCTCCATATATTGCCGTACCGCTTGCAAATCTCGTTCCGAATGAACGGGAAATTCTATTTCTGCATGCCCATCCGACAGCCCAATGCAGCGGTCACACGCACCTGCAATTAGCTCAGGGTCGTGGGTGATGATGAGAACAGTCTTTTCTTTCCGCATCTCCCGGATCAGCGCTGCGCACCGCTCCAGACTTTCCGCGTCCTGTCCTGCTGTCGGCTCGTCCAGTATGACGATCGGCTTGTCGGATAGATACGCCATCATCAGCGTCAGACGCTGCATCTGCCCGCCGGAGAGGGAAAAGGGATGCCGGTCGCGGCAGTCCCACATATCCATACTTTTCAGCAGCGCTTCCGTTTTTGCTTCAAACTCCGGTGTCACCGCATGGCCGTATTGCAGTTCGTGCAGGACGGAGCCTGTGAAGAACTGGAACTCCGCCTCCTGAAGGATGAACAGCACTTGCTTTTGCAGCTGCTTTGGATTTTGCGGCTTTCCGAAAAGCATTATCCTGCCGCCGGAGGGGCGGTAAAGCCCTGCAATCAGCTTGCCGATGGTCGTTTTGCCGCAGCCGTTTGCGCCCACAAGGCCGACGATCTCATGCTCACGGACGGAAAAGCTGACACCAGAGAGGGTATCTCCGGCCTTCCTACCGTATGTATAGCGGACATCTGAGACGGCAAGCGCCGTCGGCGCGGTTTTCGGCAGCGGCTCTTTCTCCGGCACGGTGATCTCCGCAAGGTCGAGCGTGCGCAGAGAAAGTGTTTGTCTCTGCTCCGCCGAGAACGCCTTTGCCTCTGCGGCAGTGTATTTTCCTTTGATCTCGCCGTCTGCCATGACCAAAAATTCATCGGCAATGTCCGCAAGATAATAGAGTCGGTGCTCGCTGAGCAGCAGGGTTTTGCCCTGCCTTTTCAGCGCCAGCAGAATCTCCTTTAACTGCTGCGTGGCTGCAAAGTCCAGGTTGGCCGTTGGCTCGTCAAGGAGAAAAATATCTGTGTCCATGGCCCACGCAGACAAGATGGAGATGAGCTGTCGCTCGCCGCTGGACAGTTCGTAGACATTGCGATCCTTCAGCCGCTCCAGATGAAAGATCCGGAAGGCCTCATCTACCCGCCGTCGGATTTTATCTTGCGGCAGACCGTGATTTTCAAGACCGAAGGCCACTTCATTGGAGCTGTTCACAGTAAAAAACTGACTTCGCGGATCCTGAAATACCGATGCTGCCAGCTCACCGATCTCGCCGATACGCAGCCCGGCGGTGTCCTGCCCGTTCAGGCGGCAAAAGCCTTTTAGCTCTCCCTCGTAAAATTGTGGTATCAGTCCGTTGATGCACCGCAGCAGCGTGGATTTTCCGCAGCCGCTGCCTCCGCAGAGCACCACGCAGCGTCCCGCCGGGATGCTGCCGCCGACTTTTTGCAAGGTGGGCTGCTTTTCTTCTGCATATTGAAATTCAAATTCAAAATCTATCATCGCAAGCTCTTTTCTATCGGTTAGCTATCTCTAACTGATGTTCGAAAGAAATGGGCGACCGCACCGCCCATTTTCTTTGCCAATTTAATTCAGGCTGTCACATAACTGCCGCCAACCGGCGTTGGTAAAATCAAGGACTGCCTGTAAGCAGGTAAGCATTCTGCCTTCCTCCATACGCTGATCCAGCAGCTGGCGGAAGTACCAGAACTGTGAGCCCATCAAAAGACGGATCGCATCGGCATTTGGCGCTTTTCCATAGATATGCGAAAAGAACTCTACCGTTTGTTCCGCTTTACGGTTCATCAGTTCATGCAGCACGGTTTCAATGGAGCTGCCATCGCTACGGCAGAAAAATAAAGTGCAGTCATTGCAGTGCTCGGTCAGGAGCCGAAAATATACTTGTTCCTCGGCGTTTATAGCGCGGAGGATATCTTCCGGTTGTGCGCTGTACTTTGCTTTTTCGTATTCTTCCGCGATGGGGGTAAAGAGAACCTGCATCGTCTCAAAAAAATCCTGAAGCAGACTGGCAAACAACGCGTCTTTATTCTTGTATCTTGTGTAGATTGCCCCCGTAGTAACACCGGCTTTTTCGGCGATCTTGTGCAGAGAGGCTTTCTGAAAGCCGTAAGCAAGAAATTCCGAATAAGCAGCCTGAATGATCCCATCATCCAGGGAATGATCCCTATTGGCCATGTCTTCACTCCTCTGCGTCTAAATAATAACGTCATTATCGATAACGACATTATTATAGCATTCTTTTTGCTGCTTGTCAATGCGAATTGCACACTCCTTTGCAAAAACATACCTTGACAAATCTCGTCTCAAAAACGGATTTTGGAAACCTACGCCAAGCAGAACGGCTTTACCAATCTGCGCTGGTACACCGACGACGGCTACTCCGGCGCGAACTTTCAAAGACCCGGTTTTCAAGCCATGCTTGCAGACATTGAAGCCGGGAAAGTGGGTACGGTCATCGTCAAGGACATGAGCCGGTTAGGGCGAAACTACTTGCAGGTAGGGTTTTACACGGAAATGCTGTTCCCTCAAAAGGGAGTGCGTTTTATCGCTGTCAACGACAATGTGGACAGCGCAAACGGCGGCATGGACAACGATTTTACCCCTCTGCGAAATCTGTTCAACGAATGGCTGGTGAGAGATACGAGCAAAAAAATCAAAGCAGTAAAACGAGCAAAAGGCATGAGCGGCAAGCCTGTTACCAGCAAGCCGGTATATGGCTACCTCATGGACGAGGACGAAAACTATCTCGTTGACGAGGAAACCGCGCCGGTTGTCCAGCAGATATACCAGCTTTGCCTTGCCGGGAATGGCCCGACCAAGATTGCCCGTATGCTTACGGAGCAGCAAATCCCCACGCCGGGGACGCTGGAATACCGCAGGACGGGCAGCACCCGCCGCTACCACCCCGGCTATGAGTGCAAATGGGCGACAAACACCGTCGTTCATATCCTCGAAAACCGGGAGTACACCGGCTGTCTGGTAAACTTCAAGACGGAAAAGCCCTCTTACAAGGTCAAACACAGTGTAGAGAACCCCGTGGAGAAGCAGGCCATTTTCCCCGACCACCATGAGCCGATTATCGACACGGAAACATGGGAGCGCGTGCAGGAGTTACGCAAGCAGCGCAAACGCCCGAACCGCTATGATGAAGTGGGGCTGTTCTCCGGTATGCTGTTCTGCGCCGACTGCGGCCATGTGATGTACCAGCAGCGGTATCAGAACAAGAACCGCAAGCAGGACTGTTACATCTGCGGCAGCTACAAGAAGCGCACCCGCGACTGTACGGCACACTTTATCCGCACCGACCTGTTGACCGCCGGTGTCCTCTCCAATCTCCGGCAAGTGACGGAATACGCCGCCAAGCATGAGAGCCGCTTTGTGAAGCTGCTTATCCAGCAGAACGAGATCGGCGGCAAGAGAAAGACCGCCGCAGCCACCAAGCAGCTTGAACAGGCGCAGGAACGCATTGCCGAAGTGAGCCGCATTATCAAGCGGCTGTATGAGGACAATGTGAACGGCAAAATCAGCGACGAGCGTTTCATGGAACTGTCGGCAGACTATGAGCAGGAACAGCGGGAACTGAAAGACCGCGCCGCCGCTTTGCAGGCCGAACTGGACAAGTCGCAGGCTGCCACCGTCAACGCGGAAAAGTTTATGGGTATCGTCCGAAAGCACCTTGCCTTTGAGGAACTTACCCCCACCCTCTTGCGGGAGATGATTGAAAAAATCGTCGTGCATGAGTGCAGCTATGACGAGAACGGCACCCGCAGGCAGGACATTGAGATTTATTACAGCTTTGTCGGCAAGATTGACTTGCCCGAAGCCTAACGCCCGACCTATCCGACACAATGGCCAAGTGCCGGATAGGAACGGCAAAATTTTTTACACTTCTATTGCTTCTTTATCGCACATCAGTAAAGGGTCAAGGCATGTCTGTCATGTCGTGGCTGATTATCGACAATACTCCCTCGAAACAGACCGTTAATTTCAATAAAAACATGAACACAGCGAAATCACAAAAAGGGGGATCCATATGTCCACAATCGGAAAAAACAGACTGGCTATTTATGATTTGTTTTACAGATATCCGCCATGCGATTATATCTACAATAAAAAGCTAAATGTTTTAATCATCGGTAACGGATGGGCAGGCAACGAAGCTTTTAAGGCTATGTTTTGGGACGGCCAATATCCCGGCGTGGATTTGAACATCACAATCGCTTCGAATAATGCAAAACAATACGAGGAAGCCTTGAAAGAAAAGCTGCCGGGACTCGGAGATTTTGCCGACTTTAACGGAAATCGCACATCTAAATACCATTATGCCAATATAGACATTCGCGACGTTTCTTTTGACGAGATTAAAGAAACGGGAATAACAGATGCTATGGCGGCGGAAGACTGTATGAACTTACAGAATCAAAATATCATAGTAGTATCTGTCGGCGCTTCGGAAATCAACGGGCTGCTCGGCGTTATTATATCCGACTTGATTAAAGACAACCCCCAAAGAGTACTCCTTGCCGTTTACGGCAGCGAAGAAATATCCGCTCCTTCCAATGTTGAATATGTTTCTTTCTCATCCGAAGTTGATATTGATACATCGGAGTTAATGAAGCTTGCGGCAAATATTAATTATGTCTATGATGCAAAATATAACAACTTCACCATTAACAGAAAACATTCAATAGAGAAATATCTCGCAAAGTACAAGAAAGAGTTCGAAGAAACGCCGGAAGATACGGGCGATATTTTTATCTCCCTCACCAATTTTACCGGAATGGATTATACAGCGGATTCGTCGCTTGCACAGACGGTACATATGCCCATGAAGCTGGATTATTGCTTTCACGGCGGCACGGCGGTTGAGATGACTGCCGAACTCGTTAAGATTATTAATGAGCACGGCAAGAAATTTAATCTGCTTGCTGCACTCGAGCACAAGCGTTGGTGCGCTTACATGGCTATACGAGCGTGCAGAATGCCAAAAAGAGATGAACTTGGTTATCTGTACTCAAACGGTAATAACCATAAGGATAATAAGAATAATCTTCATATTTGTATGTGCGAGTGCGGTCAAAACGGCGCAACCCTTGACAGGGCCTCTCGCCGGTGGGGAGAAAGAGTCCCCGACGAGATGGGGAAATTTAAAGCTCGTTTTAAAAATTTAAGCGATTTGGATTGGGCGTCACTTTATTGTCACCAAAGACTCTCGGATAAAATGAACAGCAGTAATTTCGATGAAATAATAGATGCGGTTTCAAGCTGCGAAGGCAGTCTTACCGATGAAGAAACGACAGACGCTCTTAAAGATTATGAAGTTGCTTTGAAAAAACTTGTTGCAAGACAAGAGGATGTGAATGCACTTGCTCTTTACAATTTGGCTATAAATATATTGATGAAGACGCCTCAATATGAGCAGATTAAAGATGTCGTTAAAACAAGCGATGAAAAACTTAAATGGGCAAAGGAAAGGCACAAGCGAATAGACTTTCTTTCGTACGATGTTCAGTTCATCAGTATGATACCGATATGCCTTAAATTGATAAAAAACGATTCTACAATCATTACTTTTACAAACGGGCAAGCCGCAAATGATGTGATCGTACCATGGATTTTGTGCGCCGAAAAGGCCGTGTTCGTGGAGTTTTATCCCGATTCATCATTCGAGGGTAAAAAAGATGCCGTTCGTAAATTTTTCAATTTACATGGGAATAATACCGAACCCGAATTTGATATGATCACGAACTTAAAAATAGAATCAATTAAAGAAAAGATAGGGTTTCTCCTTGAAAAATATAACGATGTAATATTTAATATCACACCCAATATTCCGCCGACAATTCTTTTGGCTTTAGGAGAATTTGCGGGAAGGGTACAAATGGTTTCGTACGATTCTTACCGAGGCCTGTCTTATTTCAATTTTAATGACATGCTGCCCCACAGAACGGAAGATATGTCCTTGGATGTTAGCGACTATTTAAGTCTCATGCAAGGTAAAATCAATGATCCGTACGGATTTCTGATGCCCTATAAAAAATGCCGGTGCGTAGAGAACTTTTTTTGGACACACAGCACCGTCAGAACTTTTGGCGATAGACCCAAGCTCAAATGTTACAGTGAATGGAACTCGGTAATAATTCAGAATTTTCTACAGGGAAAGCCCAATGCGAGTACAAGCGTTTCGGAGAGCAGGGCCGATACTAAGGTTTTGCCGTTAACTTCAGCGGTAAATTATATTTCGGACGAAAGGTTCCGCGGGATCGCAAAATCTTTTTTGGCTATACTGAAATCGGAAAATATTATTTCCGCCTACACAGAAGCAGAGGACCGAAAAAGCATCAGCTTTCAAATTACAGACAACGACTTTTATCGTTTTGTTTCCGAGAAAGGCGGAAACCTATTTGAGATGCTTGTGTACTATAAACTTCTCCACACCTGTATTTTCGGTGATGTTAGAACCGGCGTCGCTTTTCAATGGAAATCAGGAGAAGGTGAGCCGATAAGCAATGAGATCGATGTAATTGCCACAAGCGGAGTAGACATAGTGCTTGTTTCCTGTAAAACCTCTCCGCATATCGACAACTCATATATATATGAGATTGCCTCGGAGGCGGCCGGCTTTGGAGGAATAGCCGTGCTCGCAACATCGCAAGATTTGTCAAGTCCGAATAATTGTAATCACAATGCAGTCATTCGCGCTCAAGCTATGAATGTGGCTCTGATTGATCAGCATATTCTCAGAGACGAGGAGCTTCTGAAATATGCGATTACGCTGATTCTGTCAGGTAAATATAAGGGGCCGGAGAATTTCGAATTGCCAAAGCATTGACGCGCATACAATTGCTCGTTTTGCACACGAATGCTTATTTTTTCGCACAACTCATAATTGCGGATTGACCTAAAAACCCTCGTTCAACAAGGACTATACCCCGAAAAACGGACATTGAAAGAAAAGCCTCCTGTTGTAGAATAAAAACGACGACAGGGGGTTAAATCATGTCCAGAAGTTATGTAAAAGTAGAGCAATTAGCAGAAGAGGTATTTCGACGTAAAGAAGCCGGAGAAACAAATCAAGAAATAGGCGAACACTTTGGATTGACAAAAGATCAAATAAAACAGCTTGTGACACGTCAACGAAGAAAACAGCGAATGGTCGCCAATGGGTATATTATTCGTCCAAAAGGTCGCCCTCGAAAACGAGAAGAGACAGAAGAAATCCGCCGCAACAACGAATTGGTTAATTTGCGTTTGCAGGTGCTTTTTTGCAAAATTTTCATTTGTGTCGAGGACAGCGAGACAAGTCGCATTTCACAAAAATTAACCCCCCGGAGCCTTGAAAAATCTCCGGGGGTAAATTTTTTATATTAATATGCTTTACTTTTCATATCTGTCCGCTATGCTTCTGCCCATGAGCACGCCCATGACGGAGGCCATCATAAGACCTCTTGTCCAGCCACTCGAATCGCCGAGGCAGTGGAGTCCCTTGACGTTGGTGTCAAAGCTTTCGTCCATCTTTATGCGGTTGGAGTAGAACTTGAGCTCCGGGGAGTAGAGCAGCGTCTCCTCGGCGGCGAAGCCGGGCACGACGTAGTCCACGGCCTGGATGAAGTTGATTATGTTGAGCATGGCGCGGTAGGGCATTGCGGCGGTTATGTCGCCCGCAACGGCATCGGGGAGCGTCGGTCTGACGTTCGAGCGGTCGAGCTCCTTCTGCCACGTGCGCTTGCCGTCGAGGATATCGCCGTAGCGCTGGACGAGAATGTGTCCCGCGCCGAGCATATTTGTCAGCTCGCCGACCTTCTGCGCGTATTCAATGGGCTGATTGAACGGCTGATTGAAATTGTGGGAGCAGAGTATGGCGAGGTTCGTGTTGTTGCTCTTGAGCTCCTTGTAGGAGTGTCCGTTGACGACGGCGAGGTCGTTGTCGTAGTTCTCCTGGCTGACGAAGCCGCCGGGATTCTGGCAGAACGTGCGAACCTTGTTCTTGAACGGCTTGGGATAGCCGATGAGCTTCGACTCGTAGAGAACGTCGTTGACCTTCTCCATGACCTCGTTTCTTATCTCGACGCGCACGCCGATATCGACTGTGCCGGGCTGATGGGAGATATCATGCTGAGCGCAGAGCTTTTCAAGCCAGTCCGCGCCGCGGCGCCCTGTCGCTATTACGGTGTGCTCCGCGAATATCTCTATGTTCTCCTCGCCCTTGCGGACATAGACGCCCTTGCAGCGGTCGCCGTCGAGGATTATATTGTCGCACTCGTAGCCGAAGAGCATATCGACGCCGTTTTCTATGAGATACTGCTCGATGGCGTAGTAGATATCCTGCGCCTTCTCCGTGCCGAGGTGGCGTATCGGGCAGTCGACAAGGCGAAGACCCGCCTTTATGGCGCGCTTTCTTATCTCCTTGACCTCCTCCTCGCGGCCGACGCCCTCAACATGGGTGTCCGCGCCGAACTCGAGGTAGATGCTGTCGGCATATTCTATTGTCTCCTGAGCGGTCTCGTAGCCTATGAGCTCGGGGAGCTGACCGCCGACCTCGGGGCTCAGCGACAGCTTGCCGTCCGAGAACGCACCTGCGCCGGAGAAGCCCGTGGTGATATGACAATAGGGCTTGCAGTTGACGCACTTGTTTGTTTTCGATTTGGGGCAGCGGCGCTTTTCGATCGGCTGACCCTTTTCGACCATCATTATTTTCTTGTTCGCGCCCTTGCGGATAAGCTCGATAGCCGTGAATATTCCGGCAGGGCCCGCGCCGATGATAACTACGTCGTATTTCATTTGTACACCTCGTTCTTTATTCGGGAAGAGTTATCTCTTCGTTTATTTTTTCAACGCCGTCCGTGCCTGTCTCGTGAAGAGCGGGCAGGAAGAAGAGCCCAGGCGCTCTGCCGGACGGGAACAGGTCGAGCAGCGGAACCATCACGAAAGCGCGCTCGAATATTCTCGGATGCGGCAGGGTGAGCAGAAAGCTCTCGCTCTTCATGCCCTCATAGAGCAGCAGATCGAGGTCGAGCACGCGCGGCCCGTCCTTTATCGTCCTTATGCGCCCGTAAGCGCCCTCGATGCCGAGGCACGCGCCGAGCAGCATCTGCGCGGAGAGCTCCGTTTCCACAGTTACCGCGGCGTTATAAAACATCGACTGATCCTCGTAGCCCATGGGCTTTGTTTCGTAGACGTGGGAGCATGCCGTTATTTTCGTCTTTGGAAGGCGGGACAGAGAGCGCACGGCGCCGTTTATGTTCTTCAATCTGTCCCCCATGTTTGAACCGATACCTATAACTGCCTGCATACAGTTTGCCATAAAATAACAAGTCCTTTCGATTGATAAATCTTGCCCGTTCTATATTTTTTTACTGTCTTTCCCTGTAAATGCTGACCGCGGCAAATGCGAAATCCGCCTTCATCGGCGCATCCGGCTTTTTGCAGGTCACTCTTACGCCCGAAAGGGGCGGGAATTCCTCGAGCAGTGCGTCGGCAACCCGCCGCGCCGCACGCTCAATGAGCCTGTCCTTCTGTGCGGTGAACACCCTGCGCGCGCATTTTATCATCTGCGCGTAGCTGACGGTGTCGTCTATATCGTCGCTCTCTCCGGCCTTTGAAAGAGGCATATCCGCCTCGATGTCGAGAATGAAGAACTGCCCGTCCTCCTGCTCCTCGGGATTTACTCCGTGATACGCGAAGATGCGCAGCGAATCTATAATTATCTTATCCACCGTTCTCCTCCCCGCATATCTTTTTTAAGGCGTCCGCGACACGCGCCGACTGGACGGCGGAGAACACGTCGTGGGCGCGGATAATATCTGCGCCGTTTAATATGCTCGCCGTGTGCAGTGCCACCGTGCCGGGGTCGCGCCTTGAGGCATCCGTCTCGCCGGAGGCCGTGCCTATGACGCGCTTTCTCGACGCTGCGGACATAAGCGCGCTGCCGTTGAGCTTCAGCTTGCCGATATCCCTTATCAGGCGCAGATTGTCCTCATAGCTCTTTGCAAAGCCGATGCCCGGGTCAAAGCAGAGGCTGCCCGCGGGAATCCCGTGCGCCCGTGCGGTCTTTGCGGCTTTTATAAAAAAGTCGAGCACATCGCCGGAGACGTCGCCTTCGTAGACGGGTACGGCATCCGCACCTGCGGGATTGTGCATTATTATCCAGCCCGCACGGTATTCGCCGACGACCCTTGCCATTTCGTCGCTTGCCTCGCCGCTGACGTCGTTGATTATTTTAGCCCCGTGCGTGAGCGCCGTGCGCGCGCACTCGGGATAGAAGGTGTCGACGCTTATCGGGACGGTTATTTTGCCCTTTAAAAGGTCGAGCACCGGAATGAGCCTTGCGTTCTCCTCCTCGACGGAGAGCCTTGTCGAGCCGGGGCGGGTCGACTGCGCGCCGACGTCTATAATATCGGCGCCGAGCGACTGCATCTCGAGCGCGTGCTCAAGAGCCTTCTGCGGCTCGTCCCATTTGCCGCCGTCCGAAAAGGAGTCGGGGGTTATGTTGAGTATTCCGCACACAAGCGTGTGGGATGAGGTGTCAAAAATAAAATTTTCCATGGTATCGCCTTATTTTGTGAGAAGTGATATTGCCTCGGCGCGCGCCCGTGCGTCCGAGCGCATTGTGCCGCGCAGGGCGGAGGTTCTCGTCTGCGCCCCCGAAGCACGCGCCCCGCGCATCGTCATGCACAGGTGCTCAGCCTCGATAACGACGGCCACGCCGAGCGGGTCGAGCTGTTCGTCGAGAAAGTCCGCTATCTGCGAGGTCAGCCGCTCCTGAAGCTGGGGACGGCGAGCAAAGCTGTCAACGACTCTCGAGAGCTTCGAGAGCCCTATGACTCTTCCGTCGCGCGGGATATATGCAATATGCGCCCTGCCGATAAACGGCAGAAGATGGTGCTCGCACATGGAATACATCGGTATGTCGCGCACAATGACCAGTTCCTCGTTTTTTTCCTCGTTGAAGAGCTTGACGTGGCGCTTGGGGTCGTCCTCAAGCCCCGAGAAAATCTCTTCGTACATTCGGGCGACGCGCTCGGGCGTCTCGACAAGACCCTCCCTGTCCGGGTCCTCGCCGACCGCCGCAAGTATCTCGCGCACAGCCGCCTCGATTCTCTTTTTGTCCATTGTTTCACCCCGGTTACACGAGAATAAATTCGATGACACGGTGGGTGTCGTCGGTGATATAGTTTATCTGCGTCGTTGAAAAGCCGCGCCTGCCCGCGTCGGCGACGCTCAGAATGCGGTAGATTTCCTCTTTCTTTATCAGCCCGTTGAGGGCGGCTCTGTAAGCCTTATCCGACGAGAACCTGATATCGAGCTTGCCGCCTGATTTGAGCCCCCCGAACAGCTTCGAGAGCGCGGATTTCGTCTGCGCGTTGTAGCTGTCAAACTGTCTGCCGAGCTTTATAAAATAGTTGAAGTCCGTTGCCGTGCAGCAGGGAGCCTCGTCAAAAAACGTGTGAGTTTTCAGAAGCTCTTCGTCGGTGATGTTGAAATAGGCATAGCGTTTGTTCTGCTCCGCGCCCTCGCCTATAGGGTCATCCCAGGTGAGGTCTAAGTTATATGGCTGACCGTCGAGAAAGACGACGTTCCACATATGACCCTCGCTCTCGCCGTCGTCGCGCGTTGCGGTGCCGGTTATGACGTAGTTATCTATCCCGGCTCTGTCGAGCAGGAGCTTTGCGGCCTTTGCGTAGCCCTCGCAGGAGGCAGAGCCCTCGACGAGCACGCCGTAGGCGGAGCTCGCTATGAGCTGACCGGAGTCCGCGTAGCTGCACGAGTCGATTATTGCGTCGTGAATAAGCAGCTCCTTGTCAAAATCAGAAGGCTCTTTTTCTATTTTAGCTCCGAGCTCGTCTGCCTTCAATTTAAGCTCGGCCTTTTTCTGCTCATATTCCTCTTTCGTCATGGAATATTCGCAGCTGAAGAAGTACTTTCGCCCTCTTGCGACGAGCACGCACTCGCGCCCGAGCATCATCAGCTCCGGATTGTCGTACATCAGGGCGAGCCAGACGTTTTCAAGCTCGCTGTTATCAAGCTCGGGTATTTCAATCTCCTCGGGGAACGATTCAATGTCGCGCAAAACGGCATTGTAGGCGCGCTTCTCGTCCTCGTTTAGCTTTGCGAAGTAGTGCTTGAAGCTGCCGAAGGCGGCCGATTCTTCGGACGGGGGAACGGTATCTTCTTCTTCAAGCAGCGAACAGCCCGAGAAGATAAGTATAAGCGCGAGCAAAAGCGACGCAAGCCGCAGAAGCTTTTTTGTCAATTTGCCTACCCCCTTGTTTTAAGTCCGAACGGTTTATTTTCCGCGCCTGTCGGGAGCGGCATTCAGCTCGTCAACAGATGACACAGCGGAATAATCTATATCTCTCGCCGCCATAGCCGAGAGCGTGCTCTCGCAGCGCGAGAAATCGACGATGGATATGTCGGTGTCCAAAGAATTCACTATCTGCGAGAAGTAGTTGCGCCCGGAGGCGAGATAGGTCTTGTTGATATACTGCGAAAACAGCACGCAGAGCAGCTCGCTCTGCTTTATGGCTCCGCCGCCCGACGGGGTCAGGAAATAGCGGAAATATTTCAGCAGCGTCTCGCCCTTTATTGTCTGATTGCCGGGCATGAGCGAAAGAGAGAGCTCCTTTGTCTTGTAGTTCACGCGCTCGGGCACGGTTATCTGCGCGCCGTCAAGCACGTTTACGGCATTTTTGAATTGGCTCGCGGTCGAGACGGCATACCGCTCTGCGGTGAAGCCGCACAGCGCGTCTACCGCGCTTTTGAGTGCCTTTGTGCCGCCCTCCGAATAGTGCCCCTTGAGGGAGTTCTTATTCCCAGAGACGTCAACCTGCGTGTTCGGGTCAAAGGCGCATACGCGCACCTCGCCGGAGCTTAACTCCGCGTTCACCGCGGCGACTAAGTACAAGTCGTCCCTGTCGTCTGAGACGCACGCGAGCATGAAGGTCGCGCTGCCGTCTAAGGGAACAAGAGCCTCGTCCGTGCTTTCGTCGGTCGAGTCGCTCGTCTTTTCGGGCAGCAGGTCCTTTATCGAGAGATGATGCGATTTGAACATATAGGCTACGGAGATAAGCGCGAAAACGAGCAGGAAGGCGATAAAGCCCAGGAAAAAGAGGCGAAACTGCCTCGTCTTTTTCTCCTGCGTCGTGCGAAATCTCATTCCCTTTTTCTTTGACATTCGATCACCTCGGTCTTTGTGTTATCTATGCAAAATTACTGCCAAATGTGCGCCTATCGAGACAGAGCGCCCGTATGCCGCCTTGCCGAAAAGAGCGGGCGCGTTTCGCCAGCACTCGGGGACGCGGTATTCTATCTCGCGGTCGTTTGCGTTTGCGATTATCAGCGCGCAGCCCGTGTCCGAGATACGCTCGTAGGCTATGCAGCCGAGAACCGCCGATATGCAGTTGAACTCGCCGTCGACAAATGCGGGGCAGAGCTTTCTTATCCTGCCGAGCGTTTTATAGTGCTCGAGTAGCTCTTTGTTCTCGTGCCCCCACGGGAAGCAGGCGCGGTTGAACGGATCCTCGCCGCCCGAGAGTCCCGCCTCGTCGCCGTAATAGACGCATGGAACGCCGGGGAGGGTGAACTGCAAAACGGAGGCGAGCATCAAAAGCTCAACTCCCTTTTTATATTGCTCGTCGGTCATAATGCCCCTGTCGCGCCCGTTTTCGGGGCGGGGGACATCTCCGCGTCCGAGTCGGGTCAGGGCGCGCACGGTGTCGTGAGTGCCGATATGGTTCATCAGCGTGTCGAGCGAAGCGCGGGGATAGTGCTCGACTATATTCTCCACGCATTCGCGCAGATTTTCGGCATTCGCCGTGCGGACGAAGTCAATAATCGCGTTTGCGAACGGGTAGTTCATCACGCTGTCCAGCTCGCCGCCCTCAAGGTATCTGCGGCGGTGGCCGTAGCTTATCTTATCGGTCGCGTCCTCCCAGACCTCGCCGTAGATGAACGCGTCTTTTTTCTCTTTTCTGACTGCGTCGTGGAAGCGGTCGAGAAATTCGTCGGGCAGCTCGTCTGCGACGTCGAGCCGCCAGCCCGATGCGCCGAGGCGGAGCCAGTGCCGCGCAACGCCGTGTCTGCCTGTCAGGAAATCCAACACGCCGGGATCGGTCTCGTTGAGCTCCGGCAGAATGTCAACGCCCCACCAGCAGGCGTAATCGTCCGGCCAGCTTCGAAAATTATACCACGAACGGTAGGGAGAATTTTTGTCGCAATATGCGCCCTTGCCGCCGTAAGTTGAAAATTTGTCAAAATATTTGCTGTCTGCGCCGGTGTGACTGAACACGCCGTCGAGCAAAATTCTTATTCCGCGCTTAGCGGCCGCTCTGCAAAGACTTCTGAAATCCTTTTCCGTGCCGAGCATCGGGTCGATTTTCATGTAGTCGCCCGTGTCGTAGCGGTGGTTCGAGCGGGCGGAGAATATCGGGTTCAAATATATGCAGGTGACGCCGAGGCTCTCGAGATAGTCGAGCTTTTCCTCTATGCCTCTGAGGTCGCCGCCGAAAAAGTCGTATTTGTCTATCGTGCCGTCGGAGTCGGGCTCCCAGTCGGGCTCCTCGCCCCACTCGGAGTGGTAGACTGCCGCGGGCTTGTCTTTGGGAAGAGGTGTTTTGCCGGAGCGACGGAATCTGTCCGGGAAAATCTGATACATAACTCCGCCGCGCAGCCACAGGGGAGTGTCGCTGTTTTCGCCGCAAACCGTCAGCCGCCAGCGCTCGCCCTCGCCCATTACGGCGATGCCGCCGCTTTCAAGAGATATCTCCCTCTCACCCCACGGAGTGTCATATTCAAAATGGTAGCGGACGAGGCCCTCTTTTTCGGGCGCGGCGGTCTCGAGCCGCCACCATTCCTCGTCCTCGCCCTGCATTCTCTCCCAGGAGAAAGAGATATCCTCTCTGCCGCCGCAGTCCGGCTCAAGCACAAGGCGAACCGCGCTGCACTGCTCCGAGCGGGGCAGGACTATTCTGAAGGTCATTTTCTCACCCGAGCACACTGCCGCGCCGGGCGAGAGGTGATATTTTTTTCTTGAATTGTAGGGAATAAAATGCATTTTTATCGGCCTTTGTTTACTTTGTTAAAATATATGTGTTGTCGGCATTTGAGGCCGAGGCTTTGATTTCGATTACTTTCTTTGAGGCGGGGAAGCTGCGTTTAAAGTCCGCCTTGAGGGAGCTGAGGTCTACCGCAAAGGCGTAGGCGTTCGCGCTCCAGAGAGAGCCGTTATATATCGCGCTGCTGCCGCCTGCCGCAGCCTCGCCCTTCATCGCGCAGATAACGGGCGTGCCCGAGCACGCGGAGACGCAGGAGTTGACGAAGTTTACGAGCACGGCGTTTCTCGATACCGAGCCCTCGCCGTCAAACGTCGCTATCTTCGAGTTGAGGTCGGGGAACTGCACGCCGTCGAGCAATATCACGTCGACGCCCAGGTTCTTCACTTCCTTTACGACTTCGAGAAGATAATTACGAGCCGCCTCGGAATAGGGATTGAGCCACGGCTTGCCGCCCTTGGACGCCTCATTGTCGAGCCAGATAGTCTGTGTCTTGTTGTAGTGAACGGCCGTAGTTCGGTCAACGCGCGGCATCTGCGAATCCTTGAAGCAGTATATTCGCGCAACGACCTTTATTCCGGACTGCTGAAGCTTCTTTATGCTCTGAGCGGCATTGGCCTGAGCCTTTGACGAGGGGGTCTTGTCCTTGACCGCCGCTATCGACGAGGGATAGGAGAGGTAGCCGGACGCGTCCTTGAAGTCTATAACAACGGCATTTTGACCCGCGCTCTTGAGAGAGGCTATATAGCTGTCGAGTCCGCTTCCGCCCGCAAGCAGGGAGACATTGCCGACGCGAGCCTTCAGCTCGCCGGAGCTCTGCGGGGTTGCGGCGGGCGCGGTGGTGTCGTTTGAGCCGCCCTTGTTGCCCTTATCGTCCTTATCGCTCTTGCCGGGGGCGACGGTGGTTTCAACCTCGGAGTCGGAGATGCCCAGGAGCGTGTCGGTGACAAAAAATGCCGCAGTGAATACAGCAGCCGCGCCTAAAATACACGCGAGGACTATGCCCACTGTTCTGTTGCGCCTGCGCTCGGAGTAGCTTTTGCGGCGCTTCGAGCCGCCGGCAGCATTCTTGCTGAATTCGGTTATGCTCCTGTGAGTGCCGGGTGAAAAATACTTATCATATTTGCTGCGCTTTGCCATTTTTCATCATCCTTTGCGCCGCGTGCCGGTATGACAGACCGCCTGCGGCGTAAAATTTATTTATGAGAACAGGGAGCTTCCCGAGAAGCCGGAGAACGCGAGCGAGAGCAGGGCGACATAGATAAACGCCGCCGGAGTGCCGCGGAAGGCCTTGGGAATATCCTGATTCTGCGAGATTATGTGAAGTCCCTTGCATATGAGCGTTGCCGCAAGGATGAACGCAAGACCCGCGCCTATGCCGGAGCCGATGCTCTCGGGAATGGTGTAGGCCGCGCTGCGGTTGAGCAGGGGCGTTGCGAGCACAAGGGTATTGAGCGCCGCCATGCCGAGCGTGCCGAGGAACTTCTCGGTAGCGCCGAGGGCGAGCTTGAGAATAAGACCCGTTATCAGGAACACAACTATGAGAACGGCGCTGTACATCGCAAAATGCAGAGCCGCAGGCAGATTGGCGTGCTGCGGGACAAGCTCGAGTGCGCGGCAGGCGAGAGCCGTAACGGTCGAGAAGAATGCTATCATCGCCGAGAACATCCAGAGCCTGCGCGGCTTCTTTGCGAGCATGAGCGCCTCGCTCGCCGCATAGCCGCCGTTAAAGACGAGGTTCTGAATGAACACGGTGTAGAGCGCGGTGGAGAGCAGATCAAAAAACCAGGTCATGTTCATTTGTCTCCCTCCTTCTTTTTGTCGGAGTTAAAATCTTCTGCCTCGTCAAAGAGGCGGTTGAACGCCGAGCCGTAGTCCTTGCCGTCGTTTTCGTCGTCGGCAAAGATATCCGCCAAATCAAAGCTGTTGTCGCCGTCGAGCGGCTCGAAGTGGGACAGGTCATCCGGTTCTTCCTCCGCGGCCTCAACGGTTTCAATAACCTCGACGGTTTCTGCCGTTTCCTCGGGCTCGGTGATTTCTTCGCTTTCAACACTCTCCTCTGCGCCGGGAGTCTCCTCCGCCTTGGCGGGAGCCGCATTTTCGGGAAGATTCTTCTTGCTGACTATAACCGAGGTTTTCTTTATCTTCATCTCGGTCTCTGCCGACTGCTCGGGGAAGCGCTTGTTTATCAGCGCCTTGAGCGCGGCGGCGAAGAATGCGATAAATATAAATCCGCCGAACGGCATGAGCACCGCCGGATATATAACGGGGACTCTGATGTTTACGCCCCATATTGTGGACGAGCCTATTATCTCGCGCAGAGCGCCGACGGGAATAATGACCGCCGCATAGCCGAGCGCGGTTGCCACGGAGTCAAAAAATGCGTGGCGCAGGTCGGTCTTGACCGCGAGCTTTTCGCAGTGCAGGGAGATTATCGAGTTCGCCGCCGTCAGGGCGAGATATATTCCCGCGCCCAGACGGATTTCCGGCACAAAGATATCAATGGCGTAGATTATACCGGAGATTATTGCCGTGCCGAGGAGCAAATATATCGCAACTCTTATCCATCTCGGCACGCGCTTGAGAGCCACGCAGGCGAAAACCTGCGTGATTATAAGCACGGGGAAGAACGCCGCCGCGAGCAAAACGGCCGTCTTGAGGGTCGTTGCGACCGCGACTATCGCGCAGAGACCCGCAGCCTGAATGAGCACGGGGTTATGAATGAGCGTGCTGCTGAACAGCGCGTCGGAGAATGAATACTTTTTGCCTGACTTCATGCCGGCTCACCTCCCTTTAACGCTGCTTTCCGCTTTTTCTTTTCCGCGCTTTTTTTCATGGATTTTTCAATGAGTCTGTTGTAGCCTATCTTTCTCAGCGCACTTTCGACCAGCGGCCAGAAGGCGTTTGTGAGCAGTATGCCGAAGCAGGTGCCGTCCTCAAACGTGCCGAAGTAACGCAGGATCATGCATATAAGTCCGGCGAACGCGCCGTAGATAAATCTTGTCAGCGGGGGCTTCGGGCTTGTGCCGGGGTCGGTGACGAAGAAAATGCAGGAGAAGAGCAGGCTGCCGGCGCAGAGCTCCGTGAGCAGGGACACCGGTCTTGAAAACGAGCCGCGCGGGAAAATTACCGCAAGCAGGGAGCACACGGTGAGAAAGCCGAGGACGTTTATGAGCCTCTTGGGTTTTCCGACGGCGAGCAGGGCGCAGGAGCCGAGCAGCGCTACGGAACAGCAGGTGCCCAGGGCGCCGGCTACGTTGCCGGAGATTATCGACATTATGCCGACTGAGTTTACGTGCTGTATTCCGCCCGCGCTCAGCTGAGCGGCGAGGGAGGAACCCGCCTCAAAGACGTCGAACGACGCGGAGTCAATAGCGGGATATTTGAAAACCTCGTCCGGGAAGCAGACCGTCAAAAACGCGATTCCCGCCGCGGCAGGCACGAACGGAGCCTTATGCGCGGGGCCGAACGGTATCTTTGCAACGAGAACGGCAAAGGCGGCGCCTGAGGCTATCAGCCAGACGGGAGCCGTGGCGGGCAGAAGCATGGCTACGGCAAGCCCCGTAAACACCGCGTGCATATCGGACAGGAGACTCAGATTCCTTTTCATTATCAGCAGAGCGACGGCCTCAACGGCTACCGCGCTGACTACTCCCGTAAGTATCGCCCTGAACGCGAACGCGCCGTAGTAATACCAGGCGACTATCGCGGGAGCGGCGAGCATGAGCAGATAGCTCATATAGGGACTTTTAGGCGTTTTTATGCGTTTGAATTTTGCCATAAAATCAACCTTTCTTTTTGCCTTTTTTTCAGCTGGCAAAAATTTTGCATTGCACGCCGAGGGGGCGCGTAATATTATATAAGGCAGAGACTTTCTGATTTATAAGGAGGGGAAGCGCTTGAAGATACTTGCGCCGGCGGAAAACAGGATAACCATCGAGCTCTCGGCGCGCGACATGGATGCGCTCAACATTACATACGAGCAGATGGACTACTCGAATATCGAGACGCGCCGCGTGGTCTGGACCCTGCTCGACCGAGCGGGTCACGAATTAAAACGCGACATCGACCCGAGCGGGCGGATGATAATCGAGGCCGTGCCTGCGGGCAGGGGCGGGTGCATTTTGAAGTTCACCCTCTGCGCCGACGGCTCGCGTGCGGTCCGCACCCCGTCGATAAAGAAGGGGGAAAATACCGCCGTATACGAGTTTTGTTCGCTCGACGCCGTCATGGACGCGGCGCACGCGCTCGGCGGACGCTGCGAAAGCGGCGGGCTCTACGAGTCGGAGGGCAGATACCGCCTGCTTATGGGCGAAAGCCCGACCGACGCGCCCGAGCACATATTAAGCGAGTTCGGCACGCCGATAGACTCGCCCTTCTCGGCATCGCATACCCGTGAGCACTGGAGGTGCATATCGGAGAGAGATGCGTTGAAAAGGCTTTTCGGCGGCTGATTATTTGCAGCCTGCGGCAATGGATTTCATCTGAGCTATCGCCTGAGCGGGGTCGTCCGCTCCGAACACGGCGCTTCCCGCGACAAAGACAGTGGCGCCGCGGCGCGCGGGCTCCTCAATGGTCTTTGCGGATATGCCGCCGTCGACCTGAATCTCAATATCGAGCGAGCGCCTCTCGCACTCCTCGCGCAGGGCGGTTATCTTGGGCATCATATCCGCCATGAACTTCTGACCGCCGAAGCCTGGCTCAACGGTCATAATGAGCACCATGTCGAGCTTGTCGAGATAGGGGAAAACGCTCTCGACGGGAGTGCCGGGCTTGACAGAGAGAGCCGCCTTGCAGCCCGACGAACGGATGAGGTCAACAGTCTCGTCGACAGGGGAATCCGACTCAATATGGAACGTGATAACGTCCGCGCCCGCCTTTACAAAGTCGGGAACATATTTGAGCGGGTCGCTTATCATCAGGTGAACGTCAAAGACGAGAGAGCTCTTGTCGCGTATGCTTTTTATAATCGGCGCGCCGAAGGTTATATTGGGCACGAAATGCCCGTCCATAACGTCTAAATGAAGCCAATCGGCGCCAGCTTTTTCTATCATTGCGGCCTGTTCGCCCATGCGGGAGAAGTCGCCTGCGAGCATTGAAGGAGCTATTTTTATCATCATTTTTCAGTCCTTTCTTATTTTCGTACATACCTCATATCATTATACCAATTAAATCCCGTTTAGTCAATCGCACAGGACGTCTTTACAAACAGTTAAAAATATGGTATTATTTAAAGGAGAAAATAACTTTGGGATGTGTGCAGAACTTCCCGAACAAGGAGAAAATGAAAATGAATGTTTACGATTTTGACAACACGATCTACGACGGCGAAAGCTTTTTTGACCTGTTTGTTTTTCTTTTCAAGAAAGACCCCTCGCTCGTCAAGTACATTCCCGACGTTTTCAGCGGACTCTACAAATACACAAAGGGCACGATAAACGCCGAGGAAGCGCTTGAGCAGTATTCCGATGTCGTCACCGAGTACTACAAGGGCATAGAGGATTTCGATGCGCTCGTGACCGAGTTCTGGGATACGAATATCCACAAGATAAAGCCCTTCTATTTCCGCCAGAGGCAGGATGATGACGTGATAATCTCCGCGAGCCCCGAGATACTGCTCGACGAGGTCATGCACAGACTCAACATCAAGAACTACATCTGCTCGCGCACCGACGGCAACGCGCACATAGTCGACCTCTGCTTCCGCGCGAAAAAGGTTGACCGCTTCAAGGAGATGTATCCCGACACGATAATCGACAATTTCTATACCGATTCCGTCAACGACACCCCGATGATGGAGATTTCCGAGCACGCATTCCTCGTCTCCGGAAACAAAATAAAGCAGGTAAAGTAAAACAGAACAGAAAACAAAGCCTCCGTGTGACAGCATACGGAGGCCTTTTTTGTTTGGCGGGATGAACGGGAGAGCAGCATTCGGAGCGGCGGGATATAGGGCGGCAAAGACGGAGGCAAAGCAGGAGTTGCGGCACAGCTGTAATTATGGGGGAGGCGAGACTGAGGGGGTGTTGCACGGATTAGCCGATTTTTCCCTGTTTATTTAATTTTTCAATATCCTTTGTA
>ERZ779874.1580-NODE-1580-length-21572-cov-3.891621_pt1 | contig 21572 bp, 19 predicted proteins | sample MGYA00511031_ERZ779874 | MGnify/ENA primary metagenome ERZ779874 (study PRJEB29588, sample SAMEA2156850) | human gut metagenome | biome: human gut; feature: human-associated habitat; material: faeces | place: Denmark | collected 2008/2010 ...
ATATCCAGTATGGCTGCTTCTGATTTTGCCGCAGCCTTATAAAGCTCCTGAAACTTTCCGAGGCTTTCTTCCAGTTCTGCCGCTGTTGTTCTCGGTCTGTACTCACCTTTCCTTAAAGCGGCACTTGATGCGTCAAGTACATTGGCGCACAGTGTAAGCTCGCTGTCTGTCAGTATCTCTTCCCCAGCTTCCACTCTCATCATTTTTTCTGGTGTAATAAGAAGAATATTAGCAAGCTCCTGTGTTGTCATGTTGTTATCCTGTCTTAACCTGCTTATCAGGCTTCCATATACATTTTTGTCCATATACGCTCCTTTCTTAAAAAGGACAGACAATTTTACATGCCTGCCCCTTGATTAATATTGATATGTGCTTATGACGGTTTCCGTCACAATGTGACGCAACTCGTCACATTATAATTTAGGATTATCATTATCCGGCTTGATATCCGGCTGTATTTCTCCCATCTCTTTAAGTTCATTGATTCTTAAGTTTCTTACCTTGTCAATCTGCTTATTGATGCAGTATTCTGTACCTTTTTCAAGCTCATGTTTATCTGCATCATATATGCTTACCGAATATCCTAATATTTCCTCATCCTCAAGCGTTTCATTAACCTCGGATACCATTTCCATGATTGACTGCAGTGTTTCAGAATCTGGCTGGAACGGACTAAAAGTACTCGCAGGACTTAATATAGTATTACCAACAGGAAGTGTTATAACTTCATGGATGGATGAAGGAATAACAAAGAAGTCATTACCGCCATAAAGCTCTGATACTCTCTGTCTTACATTATCATCCAGAATAAGAGATGCGCCTCCTATTTTATTTGCGTTGGTTACAACAAGCATTGTCTCTGGCATAGCTGAAATCTCAAAATCAGCATTCATGTTAGAAAATATGTCACTCATGGAATTTATTGATACAGATGTGACATTTGCTGTGTTTGATATGGCATCCTGGATAAGTCTTTCTTCGCTTATTCCCTGCCTTAAGAGCCATTCCTTTGGTATTTCCGACACTGACCTCTTCTGCGTTCCGTTGGATACCATGAGTTTAGGGACAAACTTCATGCCGTTCTTTTCATATACAACAGCTCTGTCATTGCTGTAATTATGTGATACGGCATCCATGAATATATAAGGCTTTGCAGCCTCATAGCTTGATAACTTCTCCCTTAATCCTTCAATATCAATATTGCCCTGTGGTGCAGCCTGTATGAATCGGTTCATGCTTCCTGCAAGTAATTCTGCCACTTCTTCCTCTGAATTAATAAACTGCAGTCTTTCCATTGCCCTGTCAAGATTAAACACCGGGTATGCAGCGCTTTTCTGTTCAGGATTAACCAGAACGATTCCTGTGTGTGAACCCATCTGCTCTACATTAACCTCATACTGTGCCATTTCCGGCGGCAGGAAACCTCTTAATCTTCCACTTTTAACTAATTCGATTACTTCATTCTTTGTCATAAAATTTACCGTCCTTTCTGTCTGGATTAGATAATAATTGTGACGGATTCCGTCACATTTTTGCATAAAAAAAGGACTTAAAACAAAGGTGCAAACCTGCCTAAGCAGATTCACACCTGTTTTAAATCCTCTTTTTATACTTCTTGCAAGTATAATGTAACACATCTAATTAGTCTCATCCAGTCTCATTTAGTCTTATTTATCTGTGTTCCTTACACTTAATGCAAGTATAGAGTAGCATATCTAATTAGTCCAATCTAGTCCAGTTTGGTACAATCTGTATCAAAAATTCTATTTTGAATACATACAAGGAAATTGAAAGGGTTTTTGCAATATTTTACAAGGTTATTTTATCTTTTTCCTGTAGTAATTCGCCAGGCGTTCCATCATTTCAACATCCAGCTCCGGTCTTGCGATTCTTCTTATTTCTTCATATGCAATACCATCTTCCATGCAGCGCATCAGGAAGTCTTTCTGTTCTGCAGAAAAGCGTTTATCCGTTGCAATCTCTTTTACAAATGCATCATATATGTAAGCTGCATTTTCATCCTTCCTTTTTCTTTTCTCAAACAGTCTGTGTAATCTGCCTGTTTTCTTATCAGCTTCATCTTTTGCAGAAGCTGCACTGCTCATATTTATTCTGTCCTGTGTCTGTGAAAGCTTATATTCAAGATTCTTTATTTCCTGTCGTGCCTCATCACGCTGTGTCATCATAAGTTTGTAGGCTCTTTCCTTTTCATTAAGCGTAAGCTGGTACTGCTCCATAAGCTTCTTCTGTGTTTCCTTCTCCTTATCATATGCAGCCTTGACCTGGTTCTGGAACAGGTCTCTTATCTCAATATTTGCCTGCGTCACTTTAACGGCAAGGTCGTTAGCTTCCTTTATCTGTGAAGCCAGTTTGTCATTTTCCATGTATGCTTCTGAATTGTAATTCTGTACGGCATCATAAAATGTATTTTTATTAGCATTATAGAGTCTCTTTAGTCTTTCTGTATTCCTGACCGTTACTATTGCATATATCATTCTCTGCACCGTGACGGAATCCGTCACATATTCAGATATGATATCCGGTACTTCAATATTAAAATAATCTGCTATTCCTGTTACAAGTTTCTGTTCCTCTGTAAGTTCCATATTTTATAATCCCCCTTTCGGTACATTCTGTGTGACGGAATCCGTCACATTTTCGGATGCCTGCTCTGATATATTATCCTGAACTGCCTTTGTATTTTTCATTGACCTTTCAGCAGCGATTTTAACCAGCGGTCTTTGCGTGACGGATTCCGTCACATCTGCTTCCTTTATGATTCTTGAAAGTATTCTCTTTTCTGCGTAGAGCATTTCAAGTCTTTTATCATATTCAGAAGCAGTTGTTAAATTTCCTTTTACAATGTCCGGATGAGCTGCTTCTATTTCTTCCAGCCTGTCAGACAGCGTTTCGTATTCTTCATCTGTCATTTCTGCCCTGGCATTAATAAGTTTTCTGTAGATGTCTTCATACTCATTTTTTACTCTTAAATCGTCTACATTAATATCTGCGTCAGAATATGTCCTGTCGCCTTTTAAATCCTTTACTGTCTTTATCTCCTGCTTTACTGCATCCAGTTTTTCCTTTGCCTGTTCCACGCTCTTTATATCGTTATCCAAAATGTAATTACATTCTTCAAGCAGCTTATCGATTCCGATCAAATCCTGTCTTACCCTTATCTGCTCTTTTAGCTGCAAATCAAAATAGTGGTACTGGCTTGCCTGTCCGTAACGCATTATTGCACACACCTGAAATCTTGAGTCCTTGTGTTCCGTAATAGTAGTAAGCCTATCCTTTACATATACGGTATCAGGTGGAATTATATCTTTATCCGGCTGCATGATTCTTCTCTTAATATCTGCAAATGTATAACCCGGTCCTAAGTTATAATCCCTTCTGGCTCTCTTGGAAGTCTTTCCATCAACCTCTTTCATTGCCGGATGATGATATGATATATAATCACCATGCTTTTCAGACTGGCCTATGCGAATGTCATAACCCATTCTTCTCATTTCTTCAAAATATTCATGCAGATTATTTGATACGGACACCGCCATGTCTATATCAAGTCTTATTATCTTTTTCCATGTAAACTTATCTGCTTTTCCTGCAGAATGTTCTGCATAGGATTTTCCTTTTCTCTTTGAAGATTTATCATACTCAAGTCTTCCAAGCCCATACTTTTCTGTTATCTTATCCGTGACTGGTTGGATGTATTTCTCCCAGTCTCCGTTTACATATCTGTACTTGCTTCCGTCCATCCTTCCGACAGAATTAAATACAATATGGCAGTGCATGTGTTCATGGTCGTTATGAACAGCAAAGACATATTCGTAACCATCACCAAAATATGCTTCACAAAATTCTTTTCCGACTTTAAAGCATGTAGCTTCATCACATGCGCCAGGAGGGAATGATATTACATAATGATATCCCTGCCTGCCGTTCTCTTTTCCATATTCTTTTTTTGTACTCATCATGCAGTCGTATATTTCATCAGGAGTAACCCCTGCATTGCTTCCTACCCACAGACCACCTTCTGTTTTATCAGGATTCATTATGTATTTTATTGAATTAATAAGATGCTGTGATGGTCTTCCCTTTGCGGCTTCTTTTATATTTTTAAGTATCGTTGTCGCCATCTACTGCCTCCAGTCTTATTTTAATATCATCTATCTTTTCATCAGCCTGGGTAAGAAGTTCTTTCATGTGTTCAACAGATTCCTTGTCATTATATGCGGTAAGTCTTAATAACCCCTGATGAAATTCTGTGCGTAGCTTGCGGAGTTCGTTCATGATTTCCTTCAATTGTCTTTCATTATTTTCATAAATTAGCTGCGACCTCATGAAGTCACTCTTTCTTAATCCGTCCGATTTTTCTTTCGCTTTTTTATAAAGTGTATCAAACTTTTCGTATTCATTTTCTGTCATGCGCACAATGATTCTTATGCTGTGCCGACCTTCCTTTTTATCCATACATCAATCCTTCCTGCAGTAAAAAATGGAATGGCATTTATTTCTGCCATCCCATTTTTATCATGCAATTTATTTAGTATGTCTGATGATTATATGTAACGGAGTCCGTCATATTTTCTGTCGTGCTTTCATTAATGCTTTCAGAATTATTATCATCATTTTCATTAGAAACTTTTGAACTTTCACCTGCGTTTTCGTTTGCAATCGCAAGAAATTTCTTAAGCATCTCGTCTGTCACTTCTGTTCCAAGTTTTTCTTCCAGAGTGGAAATGAAGTTCTCTCCCATCTTCTGTTTTTCCTGCACCTGTAACAGATGCTGCTGCTTTTTCAATTCAGCAAGTTCCTTTTTCTTGTCAGAAATAATTTTCTGATATTTGCTAATTTCATTTTCAACCTTTTCAATCTTTTTAGATAATGCTGACAGTGTCATATTCTTTTAATCCTCTCTTTCTCATTTCATTATTTACTATCTGCTGTCGGAGTCTTAGCTCATCTCTCTGCGGAGTTGTCATATGTGCAAGACTTTTAATTATCCAGAGTGTTTCCCTGCCGACATATTTCTTTGCAACTCGTTTCTCGCACTCCGCAATCATTTCATCAAATGTTCCTTCAAAGTCATACCAGACGAACACCATTTCATCAGATGTAATCATTATCTTTTTATCAGGAACTGAAAACTTTGCAATTATATTTTCTGCATTTCTAAGCAATGCTCCCTGATGCTTTTCTATATCGAGTGTCCAGCAGAAGTTGTTCCATCCGTTGCTGGATGGGAGGCTTGCCGGAATCCTTTTTGTTACATGCTGTGTGTAGTATCTTATCTCATCCAGTGGAGCTTCTACATACGGCTCTCCAAAAAATCCTGCGTTACTGGGACACTCCTTTGATGGTTTTGCTGTGAAAAGTTTTAACAGATTTTTTTCATTTTCTGTTATGCTTTCAAAGCTGCCACCTGATAATTGCATCTTGATTTTTTTAACATCCTCTTTCAGATTTTCAATTTCTTCCCTGAGATTTTTCCTTGCTTCCTGAGACAAGTTATCCTCATCCTGTTCAATAATTTCTTCCTCATTTTCTGTCTGGTCTGAAAATTTATCCGTTGAAATATTGTCAGAAATTTTCTTTACCATTTCCATAAAGGATTCTGTTGAATCATCATTTTCTTTATCCGTTTTTATTTTCCTTAGCGTAAGTTTTAGAAGTGTATCACACATCTTACTTAAGCTCATGCCATCAGGCTGAACACTCTTTAATTCTTCTGCTGTATCGTCTGATATTCTGATTGAAACTGACATAATTTTTCTCCTTCCTGATTTGATTTTGATTCTGTTTTCAGGTGATGCAAAGTGCATCTTAATTAATGTACCAGGTGATGCAAAAGTGCATCTTGATGTGATGCATGATGCAAAGTGCATCACCCCTATGCTGCAGTCTGCATCACCCTCAATCCCAGTGCTGCACTGATGTGATGCAATATCCACCGTTTGCTGCAGTCTGCATCACTTTTTCCACCGTTTTATGTACTTCTTTTTGCAAGATACGCATTTTGTCATACAAAATCGCCCCTTAAAAAGTGGCTTGCAACCTTGTTAGGGAGTATCCCTAAGACCCTCTGGCACAACACATGACAATCATATTCACATTTTTTCTTTACACTTTTATTTTTTGTCATGTAAATTTTCTCCTGAAAATTTTTAAAAACCGAAACGGTAATTTTTAAATTATCGTTTCGGTTTTTGGTGTCTTTGAAAAATATTTTTAATCAATCCTTTAAAAAATCTTCCGATTTTTTAAGGGAATATAAATTACTCTGTATAATTTTTCATGTAATTTTTCAATGCTTCTCTCAAAGAAATATCTTCATGGTCTTTCGCATATCTGTAGAACTCATCAAGAAGATTGTTTGATGTACTCATCCTGACAAGCTTAATATTTTTATTGTTCTTCACCTCGTCTCTTAAGTATGAAGTGATAGTTTTTTTCATTTCAATCTCTTTACTTCTTGAATATAAAAGTTCCTTTGTGCAGCTCATACACTGCATGAAGAACAACTCATATTCAACATTAATTTTATCCAGTATTTTATCCTGCATATTATCATGTCCTTTCACATTTTAATCATCACTTGCGCTGTCGGCATCTTCAATTCCTTTCACTCTTCCAATATGAAGCTGATTAGATGTATGCCATTCATCAGTTGCACTGTATATTCCGATTGGGTCTCCTGCCTCAAAAACTTTTCCATTGCCAAGATAAATTGCAACATGCCCTATCTCGCCATTCGATGTTTCATTTTTATAGAAAATCAAATCTCCCGGCTGGATATTTTCTTCTTCAATTTCTTCGCAGGCTTCGTACTGGTCTTTCTCCAGTCGTGGCAGATTTATTCCTGCCTTACCATAAACATATTGAACAAGACCTGAACAATCAAAACCACCATCATCAGGTGAACTTCCTCCTGATATGTAATCCCATCCTGAATATTTCATTGCTTCATCAACAATCTTCTGTACAGTTGCATTATCATAATTGTATATGTACTGATTGACAAGCTGCGCATAAAACATGTTGCCGTATGCATAACGCCAGCCACCATTGTAATTAATGGCAATCTGATTTTTATAAGCAACCTGTTTCCCTCCGGATTTTTCTTCAGCAAATGCTATTGCCAAATCAAGTGTATATACCTTGCCGTTTTCTGCAACATAATCAATAAATCCTGTTCCAAAATTGTATGCCTGTATTGCAGTATTTATATCGCATTCCTTTTCAGATGCTTTCATGACGCATGAAGCAAAATATTTTGCTCCCTGTGCAATCGACTCCTGTGGTGTCTTGAAGCTGTTAGGTGGAAGTCCTGCGGATTCTGATGACTGCATTACATCAGTTCCAATTCCGTGTGACTCAACTTCCATTATCGCAAGAAGATAATTCACATAATCTTCTATCTGTTCATTGACTGCAGCGTCTTTTACATCCTGCGTATAACTTATTGTATTATCTGATAATAGCTGTCTGTATAATCCTGCAATGACCTGTGCAGATGATGCATCCTTAACAGCTCCGGCAATTGATGATATAAGTGCAACAAGAAGAGAAACAATAACTATAACAACGGCTAACACGATAAGCAGAGGAAGAAGAATAACTCCAAGCTGTGATATCAAAGCAGCCGCAAATGCCATGATAACTGCTGTTATTTTTTGTATCGTTCCCATCCCCGACTTAGATATTGCAATATCTGATGAATGCTCCGTCTGATAATCTGTCGGGTCTGATTCAGGCTGTGATGATGCATCCTTTAATGTATCTGCATATTTTTTCACTGCCTCTGTTGCTTCTTTGGCTATCTCACTTGCTCCACCAGAACCGGCAGCCGCACCTGTCTGTGCTGCTGTCTTTGCTCCATTTTCAGCAGCTTTTTTTGCAGTCTGCTCTCCGGCTTTTTGGGTATTTTCCATTGCAGAATAAGAAGCCTCCTGCTCATTTATCCTGTATGAATAATTTTGATTATCTGTATAAGGCTGTTCATTCTTTTTATTTTTCTCATCAAAAAAAGTGACGGAATCCGTCACATTTTTTGATAACAATTCTGATTGTGCATCCAGCTTCTTCTTAAATCTTTTATATTCAGGAGACTGTTTGAACACCTCAAATGCTCTCTTCTGCTGTGAAGGTGAAAGGGAAGAAAACGCTTTGTATTCTTCCTTTGTCATGTAATTTTCTACAGACAGTCTTTCATATTCTGGCTTGGGAATCTTAAGACCGCTTTTCTTTATTTCTTCTTCAACCGGATTAAGAATCTTCCTTGTCGAACCAAACTGTGGTATTGATTTTACATTTACTTTTTCATCAGCAAAATTAATCCCCATAAGCAGCCTCTTTCATTTTTTCCTTTCGAGCCTTTTCCGCTTTCTCATGGAAGTTCGTAGAGAAAACTTCATACAGTGGATTATCCTTGCTCATAAGACTGTCAAGAATTATAACCTTCTTGCCCCATACCATTACAGACCTTCCAGGTCTATCACTTTTTAGGGCATCATATTCTGCCTGGGTCAAATCCTGAATTTTTGAAAGCCTTTCCGCATCTTCTCCTACCTGCTGGAAGAACATCTTATACCCACAATTCTGAAACATATCCCTTAAATCAGGATTTTCCAGTGCTCGTGTAAGATTCTGCATGGCGAGTGTAACAATACCGCCAAACTTTCTGTATGTGATTACAGCATTAAGAAGTATTTGTGCTGATGAAGCATTCCTGGTTACAACCTGTGTTTCATCCACAACAAGTCGTGTAGCTTTCTGCAGTTCCTGATTGTAGTTCATCCTGATTGAGAGGAAGAACATAATTGATATCATTACTGGCTGCCAATAATTTTCATCAACATTCTTAAGACCAAATGCTACAAGTCTATAAGTACTTATATCTACATCTGATGGATATGCAAACATATCATATACACCATCTGTATAACTGTAGAGGCAGTTTACCATCTCATGAATAATCTTTTTATCATGAACATTTTCGTTATTATCCTCAAGTATCATTAACTCCTTACGGACATCTTTAATTGTAGGCTGTATAAGATTATTACGGCTAAAAACCTTGTCATACACATTCTGTACTGCCTGCTCAATGAAGTTGCTGTGTTCCTGTGTATAGACTATCTTTTTCATTATGGCTTCGGTAAAGCTTGTCGCCCATTTTGTTACATCTGCTATGAACAGCTCTCTGTCCTTCTTTGTGCCGGCTTTAAACAGACTTAATGGTACTTCCATAGGATTTATATGTATATCTGATTTAGGAGTAAAATCAAGGAACAGACCACCATACATGGCACATACATTCTGTGTTTCATTTTGTGGGTCTATTATCTGGAGGTCGTCATCTGTGGATAGAAGTGTCTGTGTTATTTCTGTTTCCTTAATAAGAAAACTCTTTCCTGCTCCTGTCGGTCCGATAATTATTCCCTGAGGTGATGTCAGTGACTTTCTGTTAGCAAATACAAGATTCTTTGTAGTATTGTTAATTCCGTAAAATATCCCACCCGGCTCTGTTACTTCCGGCGCAAAAAACGGCTGTAATGCTACAAGTGAAGATGTATAGAAGCTTCTCATCTTCTTTACCTGTCTGACACCTGTTGGGAGTGCTGTGTTAAATGCCTTAAGCTGCACATAGTTATATGTTTCAAGATATGCACCGACATTTTTGGCTGTACGCTGCATTGATTCTATTCTTGCAGCAAGCTCATCCTCACTTCCTGCAGTAACAACAACCAAAAGACCTGCCTGTATACATTCCTCAGAATCATCATCGAGCTGGTCCATATATCCTTCAAGCTCTGCTCTCTTTTTCTTCTTACTATACGAGATTCCTGTAACAGCCTGATTATTGCTTTTCTTGGAATCCGCTTCCTGGCTTATTGCCCTCTCGTTATTACCATAAGCACTTCTTAGCATGCTTCTTGTTACAGAGTGTTCCACAGGCGCATAATCAATGGTAACAAATGACTGGTAAGAAGTATCAGATATTGTATGTATGAGCTTTCCATCATCAAGTGCAGTATCAAAGTCTCTCGCAAACAACACTGATACATATGTGTCATTATTAAACATCATGAAATCCCTATACTGGTCTACTGACACAGGAATAACATCATACAATGCATCATGGTTGAAATCATATTCCTTCTTCTCTTCCTGGTAGAAGAAATTACGAATCATATTCAGTCTCTGTTCAGCCTTCATTGGAACTATTATGCTTCTCATTGCGCTAAACAGTCTTTCCAGTTCTGTATCCATTCCAAGAAAATAGCTTCTTGCCTCATCATATGTCCTTGTTCTGACTGTAATTGTAAGCGTAAGCACCCGGTTCAAATCATGAAGGTCAGAATTTTCCATCTTTTCCTTAATCCACATGCTTATGCCTTCGCTTACCTCCGGATAGTCACTTCTGTTAATGTCGGTAAATATATCATTAACGAACTGTGTCATATTCTGATATTGATTTGACACTGTTATCTTAAATGATGTACTCATTCCCTTTAAAAAATCCATTAATGAAAGAAGGACATTTGCCTTGTCCTCATCATCTTTGTTTACATATGATATGTCTGTGAATGTGTAGCACCTGTCATAAAGTACAGCTCCTTTGCTATTTTCAATCTGGAAAATGCCATTAGGATATGCCTTATGAATGAACAATGCTTCTCTGGTATTTTTAGGTGTTTTTACCGGCGCTGTTGTAAGTGTTATGCTGTCGCTGAATCTTTTAGCCGGATTCATATAAAATGCCACGGTTAAGCCCCCTTCCTTTTTCTCTTAGCTTTGTCCTTATTGTTAATGTTTCTTATGATTTGAAATTTTCTGTCTGGTTCTGTCTCTTCCGATTCATACAGAAGTCTTTTAGTATTGCCTGTATACATATATTCTTTTACAAGCTCTTTGACAGATAAGTAACCCTGATACTTGTAAAATCCTATAAATATGACAGGTGCAGCTACCGGCACAGCACAATATATTGCTATGGTAAGCGGTATCTTGAATCCAAGCACAAGTACGGCTACAACCGCACCTGCACATATAAATCCTTCTGCTATATGTACAATATCTGTCATTGAAAAGCCCTTCCAGAAATCGTTTTTATATTCCTTCAGGAAGTCTTTATTAATATTAATTTTCATACATTGTCCTTTCGTCACATTATCTTAAATCAAATGCTCTCTTTAAAAAGTTATCGCTTGACTTTACTGCAGTTGCCATAAACGGCATAAATATAAACGATAATATTACTGCCACTGCACCATCAAACCATGAAGCAAGCAGACCTGAATTACACATGCCTGTCAGTGCTGCATTAAGACCGCTACAGAGCTGCATTACAAGTGCAATTACTATTATCTGCAGTGTACTTGTGAGAAAGCTTTTAAACCATGCTATCGCAGAATTTTCAATTCCTCTTCCACCTGAAAGTGTTGACAATGCAAGAGGTGCAACCGATATAAGCATGAAAAGATTAAGAAATCTTCCAAGTACTTCTATAAGGACTGTTATTGAGCAGACACCTGATATAATAAGATATATAGGTGCAAGCATTATCATTGCAAGTCGGAATCCTGCATCATAATCTCCACCTATTACTGTAGGAACTCCCTTTGGCAGCAACACTTTTGTTGTTGTGATTGCAAAACCTGTAAATTCCTGCATTATATCCAGACTGTTTACCATAAGGATATTTGCGACAATAAGCTTAATAAAAAGTTCTATCCATGCTTCCATTGTTATTCCTTCTTTCAGATTGCTTGCCTGCCGGCAGAATCCTACGAGAGTAAATATATTAAGGAACGCTGCACCCATCGAAAGGAACAATGGAAATACTGTATTCTTAACATAATCCCACGCTCCTACATTTCCTTCAAGTCCAAGAAACTGTAAAAAGGCATTAGCTGCAGGTGTAGTAAACGAACTTACATTTTTACCCATAAGCGTATATGCTATTCCCATAACAAAATTCCATAGTTCCTGTGCTATTGTGTAAATAGAACCACCTGATAAAAGGTCTATAACCCATTGCGGAGCTGCCAAAGCTACCGGATTAATTAATATGTTCACTGGTTCTCCTTTCCTGTTAAAAAGGACAGATTCTTTTTATAGAATCTGCCCTGCATCATTTATGTAAAAACATAATGTATTGCTCCCGATCACGAGCGTTAATACATATTTTTATCCAAGAATTGCATTAACAAGCTGTGGAGCAAGTGTCATTACAAGGCCACCACCTACTCTTTTAAATCCCATAGCCTGCATTGTTCCTTCCTGGCTCTGCATTGACACACCTACTTCAAATAATGCCCATAACAGGATAATTGCTCCTATCGAACTTACCATTGCTGTAACAATTGCTATAAGATTATTAAAAGCACCTGTAACAATTGCTGCTCCATCCGTTGCTCCCTCTTCTGCAAATACCGTCAGTTGAGGAACAAATATAAATATGCTTACAAATGCAGCTATCATTAAAAACTGCAGTGCCTTTCTCTGTGTTTCACTCAATTTTATTTTCTGTTTTGTCATACTTTTTCCTTTCTGCCTATTGGCTGTGACGGAATCCGTCACTTTTTTACATTAAAAAAGAGCCTGTATCTTTTTGACACAGACCCTTACTCCTATTTATCTCTTCCAACATATTTACCGACTAAAAATACACCAAGTCCTGCAAGTACAATAAACATTACAAAGAATATCATGCCGAACCATCTGTTTAATGCAGCCGGGTTGATACCGACTATCAGTCTTGATAATACCATGCACAAAACAAGTGCCACTATAACTACTACTATTAATGCCAATACTTTAACCGGGCTTATTCCTCTTCTCATAAAACTACCTCGTTTCTTTTATAATTTATTCTATTAATGCGCCTGTAACATAACCACTATCCAGTGTTACAGATATTCTTCTGTCCCCATACATGTATTGTAGGATTCCTGTTGCTGTGTCTGACCTGTAATCCGTTGAAACTTCTGTGTCTGCGTTTTTAAATGCATCTTTAACTGTTGCATAAGTAGCCGTGGTGGAAAGCCCCATAAATGTTGAACCTTCTTTTAATTCCACAGCAATTGCATAACAATCAGAAGTGTTTCCGGCTTTAGTGTTGTATTTAATCATTATCGTACTCTTATATGCATCCATATACATATCAAGTGTTGCTGTTTCACTTGATAATGTATTACTTACATATATATAACCCAAATCTTTGATTGAAGCTGCCGCTACAGGATACTTGAATGTATTGCCATTCAACTCAAATGTAAATGCCTTGCTATTCTTATCATAAGAAAAGCTCTTAACAGACTCTGTCTTTTTTACCGGGCTTGTAGCTGCTGTGCTTGAAACTGCCTGAGATGTAGTTCTGGCTGCGCTGCTGCTCTCTTCTAATCTGGTCTCTTCAATTGATTCTTCTGTTATCTTCGCTGTCTTCTTAGGCATTGTAATCTTTCCACCAAAGGCAAAATATAATGTACTTCCGGCTATCAGCAGAATTACAACTGACAAAATAAGATTTATTGTGAATCCGGCTTTTGCAAAACTCTTCTTATTCTCATTCTTATCTTTCTTCCTGACAGCAAAAAAGATAAATCCAACAACAGGAATAGCAGACATTAAAGAATATATGTACCAATCCTTTTTAGGTACTGCCTGCTTGTTCTCAGACCGCAGTTCAGCAACTATCTGTGCAAGCTGCTTTTCTTCCTTTTCCTTAAATGTATCTGGAATCATATCAGGAGTAAGGCTTTCTGTAACACCGACTGTTGCATCCGCTTTTTTGGCATCTGTCTCTGGTGAATCTGTTGTATCCTGACTGTCTCCATCTTCATTTGTGACGGATTCCGTCACATTGTCTTCCGGCACTTTTTCAAGCTTTAGTCTGCCGGATTTGTTTTGCTTCATGTTGTTACCGCATGAACTGCAGAACATTGCTTCATCCGGATTTTCTGTACCGCATTTATTACAGAACATTATTGCTCTCCTTTCCGCTAAAAAAGGCAGATGCAATTAAGCACCTGCCATATGTGTGATATATTTTTTCCTTATCCATCCTGTCTGTCCATCAGGATAGCGTGACGGATTCCGTCACATTTCTAATTCTTCTGATTTCTGCTCTTTTTTGCCATTACAAGGCTTACCATAACTGCAAGTGATATTAACGCAAGTAAAGCATATCTATATACATTACCTGTATCACCAGTCTTTGGAATATCTGGCTTAGGAGTATTAGTAAGCTTCACTGTTTCTTCAATACAAACTGGTGCATTATCACTATACTTAAGAACTACATCATAAGATGTTTCATCAAGAATATATCCATTAGTAGCCTTTGTTTCAATTACTGTGTAATGAATATCTTCTTTATATGAACCGTCTTTATTGTATGTACAAATTGGAAGAAGCTTACTCTCAGCATAACCATTTTTATCTGTTGTTAATGTATCAAGCACTTTTCCATCTTTGTCTCTTATCTCAAACACAACCCCTTCAATCGGACTTCCTGTTACAGAATCAGTCTTATTGATGATGATTCTTCCAACAGCCTGTTCATCCTTCATGATTACTTTCTGAATTTCAGATGTTTCAGTTATTTCAAAAGTGACATCAACAGCCACCTTATAACCATAAGGAGCTGATTCTTCACGAAGTGTATATTTACCAACTGGAAGTCTTTCAATTACATGACTCTTTCCTGCTTCTGATATCCAGCTTTCTACAATCTTACCTTCTGAATCTATCACAGAAAGCTTTGCTCCAGGCAGTTCCTTTTCACCTGTAATATCTGTTTTTGAAAATTCAACCTTAATAGGTATATTTTCAAATGCAGCCTCAAGTTCAATAACCTTTACATTATCTCCCTTATATGTTGCATCAACATCAATCACCTTATCGCTCTTAACATATCCTGCCGGAGCTTCCAGTTCTTTGACATAATACTGTCCGAGTGGGAGGTCTGATGTAAATGTTACCTTTCCGTCTTTTCCTGTAACAGCCTTTTCTATCTGTGTATCAGCATTGACAATTACCTTACCGTCTGCATTAACGATATCTTCCTTAGTAAACAAGCCAAATACTGCACCTTCAAGAACTTTCTTTGTTTCAGAATCAGTCTTAATCACAGAAATCTGTACTTTCTGTCGTTCATTTGTAACATTCATTCCTGCATATACAACATTAGTATTCTGGTCGATATATGAAATGTCAGCTTCGATTGGTGTGTTATCAAGAATGAAACCATCAATCGTCTTAGTCTCTATAAGATAATACTTACCACAAGGAAGATTATCAATTCTTGCGATACCCTGCTCATCTGTTACGATAGTACTTATCTTATCTCCTGCCTTATAATATACCGTGTTAAGACCATCTACGCTAAGAATATCTTCTTTCGCATAAACATCAAATGTTACTCCTGAAAGATTACGCTTTAAGAAATTGAAAACGAAGTTATTCCAATATTCCTTCCTGATAGTTGCATCAGAAACAATTTCTCCATCTTTAGTTACAACAATTGAGCCTCTGGCTACCTCATCCTTCATATTTACATGCTGGACTTCTCCGGTATCCTTGACCGTAAACTGAATATCTGTTGCCTTTAGATATCCATAAGGAGCGTATTCTTCTCTAAGAGTATATGTTTCTCCAACAACAAGTCTCTTAATTACATGTGCTTCTCTGGCATCAGATGTCCATGTATCAACTACATTTCCGTTCTTATCCAATACAGTAAGCGTTGCTCCTGTCAATTCCGAACCATTAGTAATATCTGTCTTAGTAAATTCAAAATGTGTTGGACTATTAAGGAACTCCGCAGAAAGCTCTACGCTCTTAACATTCTGACCCTGATATGCTGCAGCAAAATCTATTACTTCATCATTTGAGGCATAGCCTGCTGGCGCTTTGATTTCTTTAGCATAATATGAACCAAGTGGATAATCTTTTACAAACTGGATTAATCCATTTGAATCTGATACTGATTTTTCAAGCAGAGTATCTTTGCTTACAATAACCTTACCGTCAGCATTAACTATGTCCTTAGCTGCATATAACCCAAACTCTGCACCTGCAACCGGTTTTCTTGTTTCTGAATCAAGCTTTGAAACAGATAACTCTACTTTCTGTCTATCGTTTGAAAATGTCAAAGCTTCATTTACAACAGGAGTCTTATCATCAACATAAACTAATGTCACTACCTGTTCATCCGGATTTAATACAAAGCCGTCAGGAGCTTCTACTTCAACAACTTTATACTTGCCAAGAGGAAGATTGGTTGCTGTTGCCTTTCCATCTGTCCCGGTAACAAGTGTTGTTACAAGTTCCCCTTTGCTGTAATGCTTGTTTCTGTTACCAGCAGTATCCTTCTGATTATCTGCTGTATAAATATCCTCAGCAGCATAAACCTCAAATTTTGCACCTGAAAGAGAACCTTCTCTATATGTAAATCCTTTCTCATCAGGATTTACATATAATCCGCCCTTATATTCATCAAGAACTTCACCGACCTTTGTAACAGTAAGCTGTCCTGTCACAGCCTTATCACTCTTTTCTACAAGAATAAATTCAGCTCCGCCATCTGCTGTATAAGTATCTTCTGATACAGTAAATTGTACTGGTGTTGAATCTAATACATAACCGTCAGGAGCTTTAGTCTCTACAAGCGTATAATTGCCCTTAAGAAGCTTTTCTGTTGTATATACACATCCATTCTCATCAGTTGTAAAGCTGTCAATTGTCTGCATTCCACTTGATGTCATTATATTAAATGATATCTTTGAACCATTATCATCATACAATTCAAATGTTGTGCCTGCTACATTTACTGTATTACCTGTATATGCATCTTTTTTTACCATCTTGATATAGAACTCAATAGGTGAATCTTCCAGAATCTTGTGATAATTAGCATTATTCTCACTGATTGTTATTTCCATGTCATCAACAAAATAGTACTTATTATTACCTTTTGTCTGATGAACTGTGTATGTACCATATGGCAGACGCTTTGTAATGGCATAACCATTGGCATCTGTTGTTATTATCTGTCTTGATTCCTCTGGAGCTGCATCATAACTTCCTGCAGATGTGAGATAGATTTCAAATTCTGCATCTGGTTCAGATGTCTTTACTGTACTGCCACCACCTAAGAACTTCTGAATAGATATAGTTCCTTCGTATGGTGTTTCCTGCGCAGCGTTGTCATCTGTTGGAAGGTTGGATGTTACAACAATATTTGTATCTAATTTTGTCTGCGCAACATATATAGTATCATTAAGCAAATATCCTTCTGGTGCTTTTGTCTCCTGAATAGTAATCGTACCTAATGGTAAAGTAAATCTACCCGCAATGTTCACAATTAATCCATCACTACCACTTACTAGATAGTCGTCTGTAAGTCTTATTCTACCTTTTTCATCAGTCTTGAATATCCATGTGTACTTAGCTTCGTTTCCTGTAATTGCCGGGTCTGTATCTGATAAAATGTCATAATACTTTACTGTATACTCTGCCCCTTCAAGTCTTGTATCACCAGAACCATGTCCATCTGCAGTCTGTTTCTTTAACAGTAATGTGATAGGGTCATTACCTGGCATATCTGTTATCGTCTCGGTGTAGCTGTCCTCTGAATCAAGTGTAATTGAACGCACTTCATCATTGATAAGGAAACCCTTTGGAGCTTTGGTTTCCTTAAAATAAAGAGTTACACTGTCACCTTCTCTGAATGTAGTGCTGTAATAATCTGTATATCCATCTTCACCTGTTGTTAATGTATCAAGCAAATCTGTACAGTCTGCATCAGAATATATAGATATTTCTGCTCCGTCAAGACTGTAGCAGCTATTGCCATCAGATATAGAAGGCATTGCTGACTCTTTATGGAATCTTACGCTTCCCGTAAGTTCTATTGGAGGATTATAAGCTTCTTTATATACAGCAATATTCTGACAATCATGGTCTGGGTCTGATATATATATAACTGTGCAATCCCAGTCACCAGTACTGATATTTGCTGCAACATTAAGCAGCTCCATACAAAGCTGATAACCTATCTTTGAATCATCTCCAAGTGCCATAGCGCCACTATATGTTGTATTCCAGTCGTCATTACCCATTGCTAAAGCAACAGTATGATGAGCAATGATTGTTCTGACATCTTCGGAATAATCTCTTAAAACGCCCCATTCTTCATCATCCCATCCATTACCTAGTGACCAATATATTACTCTTGCAACTGTATCGTTTGTGTATTCTGTTGAATCATAATAGTTAGTACCTGTTCCTGGTGTTGCTTTGTTTGGTGACGCACAAAGTCCCCAATATGTATCGCCACTAGGGTCTGATACGGTAAATATATTAGTTCCCCAATTAGCCATAGCATCATCAATACCGCTAAAGGCTTCCTGATAACTAATTCTATCTGATACCTCCTCAACTGTATATACACCATCTGATGCCTTTGCTGTTACTGGTGACATTCCTGTGATGATTGCTGTTACGGCCATAAATACTGCCAGAATACTTGATATTATTCTTCTGGATATTGGTATCTTTTTTCTTTTTACTCTTTCCATTATTTTACCTTTCTGTGACGGAAGCCGTCACGCTGACTCTGTTTAACTCTTACCCTTTTATCTGCCTGGTGGGTCTCTTACACTTTTCATAACGCTACTCCTTCCTAATTTTTCTGCATCAAAAAAGGAAACCCCTACCAGATTTAATCTGATAAAGATTTCCTTATTTTTATTATGCAAGTTAAAACTTTGAACTATTAAATTGTATGTGACGGATTCCGTCACATAGAAAAACCGAAGCAGTTTTGCGAGGACTGCTTCGGCTCGAGCTGATTACTATTCCGACAATTACAACCCGGAAACAAGAAGTCATTTCTTACACTTCTTGCAAGTATAGAGTACCACATCTAATTAGTCTCATCTAGTCTCATTTAGTCTCATTTTTAACTCGTTCTTGACAAATGAGCATGTGATGTTCTCACGCTTATTTACTGGGATTGCAGATTTTTAAGTTTACCAATAATTTATATATTAAATTTATATTAGTTTCACAGAATTGTACTTTTTTCAATACAATAGTTGACATGCTTGATTAAAAGCAAAAAAGAAGGGGAATAAAGCAGATTACTCTATTCCCCGAAAGATGTAACGGATTTCGTCACAATTATTTAGTTGCTCCGCATGAGCATATATAGCTGGTTACTTTCTCTTCATATGCTGCTGTATCTTCTACCCAACGCTTTTCTGTTATAGTCTCTTCGTGTGTCTCTTCTTCATGATATTTAGTTCCTGTCTGTATTTTTTCAATTAAAAATTCATACGAACCATGTGAGTAATCTCCTTCATCCATTAAACTATCACTATGTTCACACCATTCATCAAAAGTATTAAATACCGTTCCACATTTAATGCATCTAGTTTTATCTGTTACTACATACTCATAAATAGGTTCATCCCAAGCTTTTTTATCTACCACAGTTCTTGTTCCTACTATAACATCCTCATAATGACCTGTTGCGTCATGGTGTATTGTTGTTGTAACTGGACTCCATGTATGCGTATGTTCTGGTACAGTTGGTGTAGCTGGTGTTGTGTCAGAAGTATTGCTGTTATTTCCATTATCAGGAGCTGATGTCTCTCCTGTATTTGCACTATTGCTCTCCCCTGATGGCTTTGTATCTGGAACATTAGATGCGCTCTCATTCTGTCCGACATTATTTGTTTCCTGTTTATTACCTGAATCATTCTTAACAACTTCTGTTGTTGTATTCTTGATTTCATCAGCAGTGATATCACCTGAACCCTCATTGCTCACTTCTGTTTCCTGGCCGTTATCTGCCACAACCTTTGCTGTTCCTTCAACGGCAGCTTCCTTAACTTTGAAACCTCCGCCATCTGTCTTTTCAGCAGTTCCGGTCACTTTAACAACATTTCCGGCAGAATCTTTTCCTTCAAATACCATCTCGCCGGATTCATTAATTGTTGCATCTCCAGTAAGTGTAACAGTATTACCATCTGCATCCTTAACCTGCATCTGTATGTCTTTTGCTTTTGCTACAGTTGCACTCTCTGTAGACTGTTCTATATTTCCGACTGCATTATTACCTGCAGTATCTTTTTTTGCTCCGCAGGCTGTCACCGCTGCAAGTGATAATACTGTAAGCCCTACTATCATATATTTTCTAATCTTATCCATCTTAATCATAATAACTTTTCCTTCCTATCTGGTCTTATCAGATGTGACGGATTCCGTCACAGTCTTGGTCTCCATTCCAAATCTTCTTCTGGTTCTTCATTTTTCTCTTCAATATAATCATCATATTCTGTCTCATATAAGAGATATGGATTATCAAGGATATCCTCATCTACTATTTCCTCAATCTTCTCTTTTAACTTTGGAATATCTTTGCTTATTGACTCTTTTATAATATTATAATCAATTTTACCATATGAATGGACTATCCTGTCTCTCATACCCTTAATCTCATATAATCTTAACTCTTGATTATCAAAAAATGTTCTGTCAATATCTCTTATCTGTGCGCAATGTTCTCCAATCTGCACAAAACACATATTTATTGCATACTGGCTTTTCTTGTCAGTAAAAATCAACGGATAATTATAGTCTGATTCACTGCATATTTCCAATATATCCTCTATATATGAGTGTATATATGATAAGTTAAACATCAATCTGGTTTTGCTATTCATTCCCATATACTTTTACCTTATCCCTTTCTATACTTTTAGGCATTATCTCATATGCCTCTTTCTCGCTTATTACATCAACATTTTTTCCAAATTCTTCCTGAAGGAAATAATACAACCCAAAAAACTCCATTCCAACAGCTCTGTTAAGAACAATCATAAAATCAATATCACTATTTTCTGTTGCTTCTCCTCTTGCATATGAGCCGAACAGATATGCTTCTTTTACAAAATTTTGCTTTTCAAATACCTTCCGGCATTTATCTTTTATTTGTTCTATTGTGTATATCATGTCTGCTCCTTTCTGCAATAGCTGTGATATGTGACGGAATCCGTCACATATTTAATAATGACCTATAAAATACACTCCACCTATAACAATTGTTATAACCGTTAATATTGCTTTCAATATAGGTACTGTTATATAATTCAACACTAATATCAACAATATAACAATAACCATGATTATAATAAATCCTATTATTATGTCATCAAAGTTGCTGTGTTTATTTTTTAAATCGAGAACAATTTTTATTATAAGCCAACAGCCACATATAGCTATAATTAGTGCCAATATAAAATACTTTACTGCTATGTAATTGTCGTATTTAAGTAATTGTATTGAATTTGTGAAATTCTTTGTCAGTAATATTTTATCAAGCCTCTTTAAGAAAATAATATATATTATAGTAACTAAGATATATATTAACTTATACCAGTTTTTTAAAATCAAGCTTTTAATCTTCATTTTCTTCCTCTGATTTTACATATTCTATTAATTGAATTTTCTTCTTAAGCTGTTTCAGGTCATTAAAAATCGTAGATAATATA
>ERZ779874.1586-NODE-1586-length-21531-cov-19.153008_pt1 | contig 21531 bp, 20 predicted proteins | sample MGYA00511031_ERZ779874 | MGnify/ENA primary metagenome ERZ779874 (study PRJEB29588, sample SAMEA2156850) | human gut metagenome | biome: human gut; feature: human-associated habitat; material: faeces | place: Denmark | collected 2008/2010 ...
TGCCCGTGATACAGATAATCATTACCCTTTCCCAAATCGAAATAAAGGATACTGACTAAATACACTTTATTTACCTCTTGATAAATATGCTCCGCAAAAGCAGGTGTACCAAACCGTATGCGTTCCAGATAATAAAGCTTACGCATGTTCTGAATGCGAATCACAATATCATCCCCTTTCTTGTCTTTGGCTTTAATATCTATCCGGTCTGTTTGAGCATCGTCCCATACGCAATAGGCTTTCTCATCTTTTATAATCTCTTCTATACGAATTTCTTCACACAAAAGCACAGTCAGCAATCCTTCCAGCACGCTGAAATTAGCCTTGTCTCTCAACAGCCTTTTGATGGCCCAATCAAACCGTATATAAGAATTCTTTTGCATAAGGACAATTTTTTAGTTAAAGATGCAGGCAAGCCCTCGTTTCTTCGATTCCAGCTTAAGAACTAAAAACCATAAGAATTACAAACCCACCAACCTGTCTGTTTACAAAGATAAGAATACTTGGGGAGATTCACAAATTTGAGTGTGGAGAAGTTTTTAAAGCTTTCATTTTACAGAACCGAACCTTATGGGTTTGTGCCATTTCTCATCCTTGTATCGGATGAAAAGCCTTTCAAAATCTTCACTGCTGTACATATCACTATAATTTTAATGTTTACAGCGCGAAGGTAGGCACATCTATCTGAACGGGCAATACGTCAGTTTTGGACGCTTATTGGTGATTAATGCAAATCCCTTTCAAGTACCATTCATACAGACGATGGATGCCTTCGTCTATCTCCACTTTATGATGCCAGCCCAAGTTATGAAGCTTCGTTACGTCGGTCAGCTTGCGCATCGTTCCGTCCGGTTTTGTGGCATCCCAGCGCAGCTCTCCCTTGAAGCCGATTTCTTTCACAATCTTTTCGGCAAGTTCTTTTATGCTCAGTTCTTTTCCTGTACCTACGTTAATGTGGCAGTTGCGGATTTCCTTATCACCCTCTTTATAGGTGTCTTTGAAGTCTACGTTCAACAATACATGTACACTGGCATCTGCCATTTCTTCACTCCACAGGAACTCACGCAGGGGCTTGCCTGTTCCCCATAATATGACAGCTTCGGGTGTGATGCCGAACTTCGCCAACTTCTCCAATATCTCTTCATCAGTATTCCTGCCGTTCACGCCTTCTACCGGACGCAGGTTAATGTCCTTGCGCACAGCTTCCCAGTTTCCTTCGTTCAGGCATTTGGCAAGATAGACCTTGCGGATCATTGCCGGAAGCACGTGGCTGTTCTCCAAGTGGAAGTTGTCATTCGGCCCATACAGGTTGGTAGGCATTACGGCAATGTAGTTCGTACCGTATTGCAGGTTGAAGCTCTCGCACATCTTCAGTCCGGCTATCTTAGCGATAGCATACGGCTCGTTGGTGTATTCCAACGGAGAAGTGAGCAACACTTCTTCTTTCATCGGCTGGGGAGCCTCACGCGGATAGATGCAGGTGCTTCCCAAGAACAGCAGCTTCTTTACATGGTGGCGGAAGCTCTCGCCGATGATGTTTTGCTGTATCTGCAGGTTCTGGTAGATGAAGTCCGCACGGTATTGCAGGTTTGCCATGATGCCGCCGACATGTGCCGCTGCCAATACCACGGCGTCAGGATGTTCCTCATCGAAGAAACACTTTACTGCCACACCGTCCAGCAAGTCCAGTTCTTTATGGCTCTTGCCCACCAAGTTCGTGTATCCTCTCTGCAGAAGATTGTTCCAGATGGCAGAACCCACCAGTCCGTGATGCCCCGCCACATATATTTTCGATGATTTGTCTAACATATCCTTTTCCTATTTTACGATTCCTTTCTCCAGATATTCAGCCAAGTTGGTGCGTACCTTCTGTCCGGCATCCTCAGCGGCTACCTTTGCCATATCGGCATCTACCATGAGTTTTACCAATTCTTTAAATGTAGTCTTTTCTGGGTTCCAACCCAATTCAGCCTTTGCCTTAGTCGGGTCTCCCCATAAGTTCACCACATCCGTCGGACGGAAGAAGTCGGGCGACACCTCTACCAGCACCTTGCCGGTAGCCTTATCTATGCCTTTCTCATCAATGCCTTCACCTTGGAACTCCAGTTCGATGCCTACGTGCTTGAATGCCTCGTAACAGAACTCGCGCACGCTATGCTGCTTACCTGTAGCAATAACAAAATCTTCAGGCTTGTCATTTTGCAGGATAAGCCACATACATTCCACGTAGTCCTTGGCATATCCCCAGTCACGAAGTGAAGACAGGTTACCCAAATACAGTTTCTCCTGCTTGCCCTGCTTGATGCGTGCGGCAGCAAGCGTAATCTTGCGTGTCACGAATGTCTCGCCGCGTCGCTCGCTTTCGTGGTTGAACAGAATGCCCGAACAGCAGAACATGTTATATGCCTCACGATATTCCTTCACAATCCAATAACCGTACAGTTTTGCCACGGCATACGGACTGTAAGGGTGGAAAGGCGTATTCTCGTTTTGCGGCACTTCCTCCACCTTGCCATACAGTTCCGAAGTGGAAGCCTGATACATGCGGCAGGTATCAGCAAGACCACACTGGCGGATAGCTTCGAGTATGCGGAGCACTCCCGTAGCATCCACGTCGCAAGTAAATTCCGGCGAATCGAAGCTGACCTGCACATGGCTTTGGGCGGCAAGATTATACACTTCGGTAGGACGTATCTTGTTCATCACCTGTATGATGCTCATCGAGTCCCCCAAGTCCGCATAATGCAAGTGGAAATGCGGCTGTCCTTCCAGATGAGCGATACGTTCGCGATAGTCCACCGATGAACGGCGGATGGTGCCGTGTACGTCATATCCTTTATCCAATAAAAATTCGGCAAGGTAGGAACCATCCTGACCCGTGATGCCGGTGATTAATGCTACTTTTCTCATTGTATATGAAATCTATTTTTTTTTGATTTTTATAGGAGTTATTCTAAACATTTTCGTTTATTATTCTCAAAACTGTCAGTAAGTTTCCCCAATGGCATATTGAAAGAATTCACAAAACACCATGAAACGATTCTTTATAACTTCTAATATGCAATCCATGTTTTTGGAAAAAAGTTTTCATGCTGTTTAAGTGTAGTAATGTTTTTTTCCCGAATTTAGAACTGCCTCTAAGGTGATTATGTATCATTATGGCATTAGGGTAATAAACCACTGGCCTATTTAATTTCCATGTTCGCAAACAAATGTCTTCATCTTCCATATATAAGAAATAATCTAAATCAAAACCTCCTAATTCGGCAAACATTTCTCTTGATAGAAACATTGCAGCACCAATAGCCCAATCCACTGTTTGTGTTTTGCTAAAATCCAAATGCTTACATAAGTAAGTTTCCACTTTTTTATTTGCAACATTATCTTTCCCCTTTGTCATAATTCGTGCCAATAATGTACTTAATGAAATAAATCCCCGTACAGAATATTGTATTGAACCATCAGGATTCAGCAGTTTAGGTACGACCATTCCGATTTCAGGATGGCTGTCTGCATACTGATAGAGCCTGTCTAAACTATTCGGTTGTAAAATAATATCCGGATTAATAATAGCTATATATTGACCGGTAGAAACCAATACCCCTTTATTGTTGTTTTCCCCGAATCCCAAAGGTTCTCGATTGACGATAATCTTAATTTGCGGATAATATTTCTTGATGTATTCTACGCTTCCATCAGTAGAACAATTATCCACGTATATCATCTCAAAGGAAACATTTGGCTTATTATCACCATAAAGAGAAAACAACAACGATTTGAGATATGGAAGATGATTCATACCTACAGTAACAATGGAAATGGTAATCATATGATTGGCATAAATAATTATATTTTGCTTACTTTTTGAGACAACAAAAGGCAGGACTCGGAAAAATCCAAGCCTAATAAGGTAATGACTTTCATAAGGAATTAATAAAGATAAATGATTATGTTAAGAAGATAAAGATCTGTTATCTATTTCTTTGTATAATAGTAGCTTTGACTTTTCGGAATGCCCACATAAAAGCCAATGGAAACAGCATACCGAAAGTCAAATAAGCTAAAAGCAACCCAATGGAATTTCCTGCCGGAGCTGTCAATGCTGACAGTTTTTCATTGAAGCCTAAACCGTTTAAGAACAAGGTGCAAACTTTAAAGCCGATGAAATGCAAGCCCATGATATAAAAAGAATCTTTTCCACATTGTGAAAGAAAAGCTCCTGCCCACCTGCCTTCCAGCTTCTTCGAGAAAAAACAAATCACATACATCGCTGACACAGAAGTAGTGGTAAGTATCATTGTGTCACGATAATTGTTTCCATTCAAACTTACCCCCCCCCATAAAGTAGCACTATGGTATAATATCATGGCAGACAGACAACAAATATAAGGATTCGTAAAACTCCAGTGAAATTGATTCTTCAATTTGCATCCACAATAAATCAGCCACATCGCTGTAATTACGTTGCTGAATCTGGGAATGGTAAAGTCAAACAGTCGGCTTGCCGTACACGATAGCATGCACAGCCCCAACAGTATAATCAATCTCACCCATTCATACTGCTGTTCGTCTTTAAATGCCTTTTTTACCATCCAACTTATAATCGAGAATCCACACAAAGCCATGAACAAGACATACACAAACCACATGGCACCCAATATAGGTTCTCGTCCGGCAAGACAGACAGCAAGCAACAATTCTTTTAAGGTCTGTGTAACAGACCAATAAGACATGGACTTGCCGCCATAATCAGTTGCTGTATCGTACCATCCTATGTCCAGCAGCATATTGTGTAAGCACACTGCCGGAATATAAAAATAGAGCAATAGCTGATAAAGCGATTTGATTTTTCCTTTAATGAAACCGACTGGTTGAACTAACCTTTCTTCTTTGATGAAAAATCCGCCTATAAGGAAAAAGACCGGAACGTGCCAAGCGTAGCCAAACAAGGCGGTTACCGGCAACAATTTAGAATCCGGAAAATTGTAATTGATATGAAAAAGGACTACCGCCAAAATAGCAAAGCCTTTGGCAATGTCCACCCATTGTGAACGCATAATCTCCTATCTTTTTTGAAACAATTTAAAACAAGTCATCAATGCTTTCCGTCCAAATAAAGAAACCAATATTCCTAATTTATTCTTTAAACGGACTTTCGGATCAAACAAACGTCCCCACCTCAACAGACGGATATTATTCCAACATCTGCGGATAGAAATTTCGTCATCACTTTTATATAAGCTCATTAAAGCAAGCATATTGAAGTTAGCACTCAGCTTCCTGTCTTGAGCTGCCGGAACGATACGAGGATGATGCATGGTCATATAGCATACAATCTCATCAGTTATATCCAGTACATCCAAACGTTTGCGGTTGAATATGCCTAAAATACTATCCGACCTATAATAGTAATAATAGAGAACAGCTTCTGTATAAACGAATCGTGTCGCTTGTTCGTATACTTTATAGAAAAAATCAAGATCTTCGTAAAGTCTGCCTACGGTGAAACGACATTTATAGAACAATGACTTTTTATACAATTTTCCCCATGTCGAATTATCCAACTTGTTTTGATATAAAGTCTGTTCTATGGCTTTTTCTGAAGAATAAATATGGTAAGATGATTTGCCTACTTTTGTATTCATCAACATTTCTTCTGAAGTCCGTACAAACGAACAAGCCGAGATGTCTGCACCAGTTTCTGTTAAGTTATTCAGTAAAATTTCGACATATTGACTGTGAATCCAATCATCACCATCCACAAATGTTATGTATTCACCCGAAGCCACATCAATGCCAGCATTCCTGGCATCGGACAGTCCGCCATTCATCTTGTGGATGACTTTAATGCGATTATCTTTATCCGCATATTTATCACAAACCTTCCCGCAGTTATCAGGAGAACCGTCATCCACGAGGATGATTTCAATATTTGGATAAGTCTGCCGCAACAAGCTGTCGATACAACGGGGCAGATATGCCTCCACATTGTAGCAGGGAACAATAATAGATATAAGTGAATATTGCATATATAATAATCAATCTTTCTTAGAGTTTGTTTTTACAATTGTGTTGATTGAATTAAGGCTTGCCAACATCAAAGCTTAATGATCACGTAAATAGTTGACAAATTTTTGAATCAGTTCTTCATCCTTCGAAGAAAATTTGCGACCAAAGAACGCCTGATTGGCAATTAATTCCGAGAAATCGTCCAATTGCCAAGTGTATGGATTTCCACGTTTCCAATCAATCTTACGCATACACGAATGGTATTCATCGGAAAGATCATAAACCTTCTCACGAAACGGACTATTCCACAACACCGTTTGCAGAAATAATTCATCCGGACATAAAGTATGATTAAAGGCTTTCAATACTTGGTCTTTCTGTTCAACCAAATAGCGACAAAAATCGGACGTTATGCTTACCCAATTGCAGCCTTTTTTTACCCCCCCATTGATTGAATTTATTTGACATATTTACACCTAAATACATCTGTAATGCCATAATAGTCTTTTGCAGAGGCTTTATGAAAAACCTTTCCACGAAATTAGACGCACGGAAATGATTCTGAAAAACATAATAATAGGATGTCTTCTTTTCTATTTCCTGCCTGTTTTTTTCATCATCAGGAACAAAGCCAACAAATTCCACACCTTGCATACTATCACAAGTTGCATGGATAACATCTTGAGATTTCAAAGGCAGGCATACTCCGGACAACAAATGATAATAGGCATAAGCCCCATATGCATAGGCAGTCTCAAACAACAGATATTCCGCTTCAACCTGCTTGATACTTCCCCATCTGACATCACACGGCTTTGTAAACACTAAAGAACTTTTCGTCGCTTTTATTCCACGAAATTGTTCTCTGTCTGATTTGGAATCCAAGGCAACAAAAATGTCATTTCGCACATCATCTATTAGTGAAATTAAAGTTTGCAGAAGTTGTGGCTCATGATGTGCCATGATTAGATAAGCATGTTTTTTGTACATATCAAGCGTCTTTTAATTCATTGTTATAGAAAGCAGTTACAAAATTAAAAAATTGGGCCGAACATCGCTCCGGTGCATGATATTTACGAACCTGCTCCATTCCGCGACGGGTAATGTTTTCATAATGCGACGGTCGCGAAAGGATATCGTCCAAAATGCCTGGTAACTGTCTGGTTTGTTGGTATATGATACATGACTCCCCGTCTGTTACTGAAATATTTTCTAAGGCCACATTGGTACCTATCGCCAATAAACCGTTGGCTAAAGCATCCAACATTTTGCCTTTCGTCCCGGCACCCACACTTATGGGATATAAAAAGATGTCGTACTTCGAAATGCTCTCTACATAGTTGTCCACCCAACGTATATGTGTAGCCTTACAGCCTGCATGGGTTAATATTTGACAGCATTTCTCCCATCCGGCTCCCAGAAATGTAAAACTGAATGCCTGCTTCAGATGTTCATCCATGTTGGCTAATGCTGAAATGGCATTGTCCATCGCCGTAAACGTATAGAAGTTATAAGCACCTGCAAACAATATTGACAATGGACGTTTTGAAAAATTCACAGAAATCTCATGCGCCAATTCATAATGCGGATGCAGCAGGAACACACACCGCTTATGAGGATCAGCCCGATGAATAACGTCGCAATCCTCCTTGCCCACAATATGGTAGACTACATTATCGCCTACCGGATATCTCATCTGCCGCACTGAAGCATAAACCACTTTGGACAGACCCAAATAGAAAATAAGGTTGCGAAAACTCGGTAGATCCACAATCTGTCTGTAATATACCAGCGAAGGACTGTCCGGCCCTGTGATGACATGCTTGTATTGTGGCAAACGGTTACTCACCCCGATGAACGTATCCATATAATGCCAAATCACATCAGGATGGTTGGTAGTCAACTGTGCAAGCTGTTTTTTTGAAGGCTGGATGTAACAAAATAAGGGATAATTTAAAAATACCCTGACCATGGTCAAGTGAAACTTTTCCAAGAATCGGTACCATACAGGTAAAGACCAAAGGTGTATGTGCAGGTTCAATGCCTGCTCAACACAACGCACTTGTTCTTTACTTACCTGATTCCGATTGAAAGAATATACTTCTACCTCTATATCCGGATGCCGGTGTTTTAATAAATAATAGGGTAACGCCGATGGCCCACGCACGTTTTCAGGCGTTGGGGTGTAAAGAGTCAATAAACTGATTTTCATTATATATTATTTTTCGTATTATACCAATCCATCCGATACTTTCGTAATCTATACAAGTCAACATCACGCCTGATACGCCTGAATATCCTGAACAGGAACCAAGACAAAGAGAAACGGCTGACTTGCCTGCGGCATTGTGAGAGGACCTCTGCCGACAAGCATTCATTCAGCACTTTCGTCCGCTCTTTTTTACCGAGATCGAGCTGGGTATAAGTAGCTCCATCCTGGTTAAAACAGGATACAGTTACATCCATCGGACTATAACTCAATTTTCTACTCAATAACGTCTCTATCCAAAATTTCCAGTCGGAGACCAAACGCAAAGATTCATCATACGGCTGCTTCAAAAGAGCGTCCCGACGGATAAATGAAGATTGATGACTCAATGAAGAACGATAAAAATGCATCACCGTAATCTGTTTGGGGGGATAGATATATCCCACTATCCGCCCATCTCGGATGCTGATCTCACGTCCAACCAACACATCATATTTTCCAGACAAATATCCTGACACTTGTCTTAGGACTTCAGCTCCCGCAAACGTATCTCCGGCATTCATGAAAATACAATACTCACCAGTTGCCAGGCGTACACCCTTGTTCATGGCATTGTAAATGCCTGTATCCGGTTCGCTAATTATGTGAGTAATTCTTTCAGAATAGCGATTCACAATTTCCATGGTTCGATCACTGCTTTTTCCATCAACAATGATGTATTCAAAGTCCTTATAACTCTGTTTAATGACCGACAGCAATGTCTTTTCAATATCCTTTTCAGCGTTATAGCAAACAGTAATGACAGAAACCTTCATTCTATGACAAGCATTTTTTGACCTACAAAAATTTCGCGTGTCTTCCATCAAACACGTATTTCAACCCCTCAGGGCGCTTTCCTAAGGGTTTTGCCGGTACCCCCCCCCACTAAGGTGTACGGGGGTACGTCTTTTGTGACAACTGCTCCTGCAGCCACCACAGCACCTTCTCCGACGTATACGTTTCTGAGTATAATCGTATTCGGACCAATCCATGCCCTATCGCCAATTTTTACAGGACCGTAATGTTCGGGATTGCATGCAAAGTAAGGATCTCGATAATCATGCTGAAGAGTCCATATACTGACATTGGAGGCAAGGCAAACATTTTCACCTATTTCGATTCCTTCACGTGCATCCAAAATCGCATTATCTCCAATGATAGAACCTCGGCCTATTTTCAGTGAAGTCGGAGTTCGAATTTCTGCACCATAATATATGACAACCTTGTCTGCCATGTTTATCAAATAGATATAGCGATAAAAGAAATTACGAATATGATGCGAAGGTATTTCGCTTACCCATTTTAGAGCCAATCGTTCTGTATAACTATTTAGGGAAGCACACAGAAAATTCCGGACTTTTTCGAACAAATTCTTGCCCTTACAGAACTTTCCTTGCACCAAGCGTGATTCATAGGAATAAAACCAAAGTAACGGCGAAGTCACGAACAAAATCAATAACTTATAAAACAGAGCTATGACAAGTACTAATAAAAACAAGATGAATAAATTCATAACAATTATCGTGTTAAAACAACAAATTCGTTTTGACGCTCTCATATCGAGCATTCGGTAACTTTACAACCAGCAGATATAGCGCAAAAAAGACCACAGTATTCCGAAGATCCGCAAAACCAGTTCCCGCTATCGAACCAAGTGCAAAGGATATCGAATAGATGAGTGCGGCAAAAGCAACAGGATGCCTCCTGTTACGATAGAAAAAGAACCAGATATACCCCCAAAAACTCAATAAAATGACAGTTCCCAATAGACCGAACCGAGTAACACAGTTTCCCAAAGCGATATCATACGAATTTAGAATCTGGTCATCATCCGTTCTATCGTAGTTATTAATAGAGAAAATGCAATATTTCCTTATCAAAGAAGCCTCCTCGTCCGGAATATATGGCAAACCCATTAGTTGTTCTATCAAGGGTCTTTCAGACAGATATATGATTCTTTCATAAACCCATGCCACACGATAAAGCATTGTAGTCTCTTCACCGGCTCCTTTATGACCGACTACATAATGCTTATAATCACCACGCAATATGCCTTCAATATCCCCCCCTGTCCCTCTGCTTTCAAACGAATTTTGAACCATAGCCAAAACTGGAGTTAACAAAACGGCACCAACCACTATCCATTTGATATATTTCCTTCGCATCCAACAAATTCCTAATAGCAGAGGCCCCATGGTTGTTAAAATAGCTGTACGCCCCATAGTCAGTAGGCGCATGAGCACATATATTCCCGGTACCCATAGTTTTTGCTTAAACCTCCATAACACATAAGTGCTTCCTGTAAACAAACTTAAAAAAAGGAACAAGTCGGCATACGGAGGTATGTTGGTAAAACGTGAAAATCCGCCGTACAGATCGCTTACTTCTAGTCTTTCGTTAGGATTAAGCAGTAAACTTTTGTTTAGAGGTATTTGGAAGCAAAAAAGAATGGCTGTAACTAAAGTCAGAGTTCCTAATAAATTGAATGCACCCTGCAAATCATGACAACTTTGTTTACGTATTACAAAGTAGGCCAAAATATACAAATGAAACCGGATCAAACGTAGTACCAGGACAGAAGGAACTTCATAATAAATGATAGAAAACAGTGCTACTGCCACCACAAAGCCCAAAAGCCACCAAACTCGTTTAGCCAACTTGTCAGTTGCAAAAAAGGCTTTGTCGCGTATTAATAAATGATAACAACAAATTAGCAGAATGAACGCTAAGCCCATATCCTGAATCTTCAATGCGCCTTCACCAAAAGGAATCACACCGCATCCACCAGTAACACTGACAAAAAATAAGAATAAAGACCATTTTCGATGATGCCTGTAAAGTACAAGCATCAGAAAAAATACAATTAGTGAAATCACGACGTTTTTATTTCAATATCTATTACTAATCTTTATAAACTCTCACGGCTCTTTCATTTCACCGTTCTACCTACTCCAAACTTCTTGTTTACAGGCCATTAAGGATGACCGACCTGACAAAGTAAACTTTAGTCGCACCGAAAGAAAGGCTTGGTAAATGAATAATGAAGAGTGAAACATGAAAAATCATTTGTTAACGTAGGGGCGGGGGTTGCCCGTCCTGTTGTCAGCGTTGTGCGTTTGGACTCAAAGACAACGACTGATTTGGGGCTAATCTGAGGCTAAATGAAAGGCCGTGAGTAGACACTCAAATAAATGCTTATATCTTTTTGATGAACTTAGCCGGATTTCCTCCCCAGACCTCATTGGCAGGCACATCGTCTACGACAACACTTCCAGCCGCAATCATGGCATGATCTCCTATGGTGACGCCTTTACAAACGATGGAACGTGCACCGATGAATACCACATCACCAATGGTTATGGGCGCATTACGAGGGTTTTCAATATCTTTTTGCCTGTCTAGTCTTTTATGCCAATCTGTAGAATGGAAATTTGTATCCATAATCAGACATCCCGCACCTATGTTAACATGATGACCTATCTGTATGCGTTCATAGCACTGGATGATGGTATTTGTCATGCCAGAGTGTTCGCCTATTGTCAATGTAGCTTTGTCACGTACACAGATCTTACAACCATTGCCACAGTCGATAGCTGCCATGATGCCGGAATTGGCGATAAAGTCGTCACCGATTGAGACCTTGCATCCTTTACCTAAGTTCAAATAGGTGCGTCCGTTGAAATGACATTCCTTGGGGTCAAACTTTACCTGATGATACAATAGATAATGTTTTGTAGTCCAGTTATAGAACCTACGTTTTACCCCCCCCCAATTTGTTAATAATTACTAACAACACTGTTGGTAACAAAGACTTCAATCTCATATTTTATCGTAACTTTTGAATAATAATCTTTAAGCCTATCCATATTGCTAAACAACTGCCAATGCTCTTTAAACCATTCTTCGGGGTTGTTCCACCATTTTGTTTCCAGCATGAATTTTCTGGTATCTTCATCATATCGGTATCCTCTAATTAGGGTTCGCTAATTGACTGATGAATTAATGATATTTGCTATTCTTGTGGCAACGGCATCCCATGAATAATTCGCTATATACCATTCTCTCTTAGCTAAGACATTATTTTTTATCCGCTCATCCGACAAAAGCCGCTGCATCATTGATGCAAGCAATTGTGGGTCATCTTTATCAAGCAATAAACCGGTTTCACCGTTTTGTATAAAATAGGGCATTTCATAACAATTACGGCCTATACAAGGCAAACCATAGGTTAAGGCTTCAATAAACGCCAATCCATATGCTTCAAAATAAGAAGGCATGCAGAAAATGTCGCATCTATTAAAATAGTCCGACAAGATATCATGGTTACAATCGCCTAAATAATGATAACCTTCTATCGGATTTCTTATAGGGTCTTTCGTAGGACCGGCTATGTATAACTCTGCTTCAGGAATACTGTGCTTCAACAGGACAAAAGCATCATAAACCAGATATCCGCCTTTCCGTTTGAAATCACGACCCACAAACAGTATCTTATTATTAGATCTCAGAGAGGTATCTTTTATTTTATTTTTATCTAAATTTATTCCCCCACCTACTGCATAAACCTTCTCAGGAGATAAGCCTGTTCGATCTATACAATCCTGTTTAAGCCATTCACCCATACAAAACAAAGCACTACAAGTCTTTTGATTGGCTACTTCTAGAGCCAACTTTTGCTCTATCGTTTTTTTGTCAAAACAATTAAAACCACTCAACGCAAAAACCTCCGGCAGATGCATCTGCATATATTTCACATAAGAAACAGACAGGTCCTGATAAATATATGTACTCACATTGCCTTGAGTCGGAATGTATTCTTCAAATTGAAAGACCTTAACTGGATTTTTTTGTTTCAGAAAGAAAGGCAACAAATGTTTTCTGTTCTTTAGTATCTTTTTACAACCCATATCTGGCTTTAGGAACCAGATTTTACGCAAAATTTTGTACCATAATGACGATTCTTTTGATTTTATGTTAATATCCTCTACATAAAAAAAATGTTGCAAAGCCAAATACAAGCCCCAGCATGTCCCAGACCATGTGCGCGTTTTATCTTTCTTATCCCAAGCAACCAAGTAAAAGAGTTTTTCCTTTGTCAACTTCATTTCACGATTTTCTTTTTTCTATGTTTGATTGAATAAATTCAATACCACTTTGAATATATGTTGAAATTTTTCTTTCCATATTCAAATCATAATTTACAATTTGATGTGGAAAATGCTTAACATCACTTCCTTCATAAAAAATATTTTCGTTACTATCTAATCCAATGGCTTTACGTAATGTTGTAATGCGGGTATCGCAAGAATTCATTGCATAATAAATAAAGTTTTTCCGATAAATAACGGAAAACATATTGCCATGGAAAGTGTTCGTAACAATAAATGATGAATGATGAAAAAGCCATAAAAATTGCTGAGGCGCGACATCCATCAGTCTATAATCAACGTCTTTATGCAGGAACGCTCGGACTCCTCTATCATTGCAAATCTGTACAGTAGGGAGTTTCAATTGATGAGCAACCTTATGAGCAAATGTGATTGTACTTAGTGGATATTCTATGGCATAAATTAACAAATATTTTTCAGGAAGTCCGTAATAAGGTTTTTCTATGTTTGTCCATTCTTCAGCATCCAGCAAAAATGTTGGATCAGGATTAACTGTTGATTCCAATCCAAATGCTTCTTTAATATAATCTTTCATAAATTGTTCCCTAACGCCAATGGATTTCAAGCTAGTCAGATATTTTTTTAACTGTGCAGGGTTACTATCTCCAAACCTTACAGAACCCGAACTTGCAGCGTATGAGAACTTACATGTTGTCGAACCAAAATCAAGATAATATATCGGGTCATTCTCACCAGATGCTTTAGGATTCCAAATTTGGTCAGAACCACAAACTAATACATCATAAATATCTGGTATGTCGTTTTTATCTTTAACACGTTTAGACTTTACCAATACATTTTCAATAAAGTCAGAAAATACTTGTTCGCGTTTCTTTCCAAAGCCGAATAAACCGCGCAACACCAATTCACGCAAGTTCCATTTCCAATTCTTATACGGCGACCACAACCGCCATTCATACATATCTGTCGTCCGAGGATGGCGAAAATCTATCAATTCGGCATCAAGTCCCAATCTTTGCATGACTTTCACCATCGAATATGCCTGCAATACAGACCCATAGTTATGCGAACTATGAAACGTGACTATACCGCACTTCAATTTATCCTTCATGATTATTTTCCTTTTATTAGTTTTCTCAGATGCATTCGCAATATTTTGTCTGGCACGCAAAGCCTGAATGTCCATCCATCACCGAAAGCAGGATATAAAAACCGATACAATTTAATCCGCCAGTTCTTTCTTTTAGGATGCCTCAGTTGGTCATTTCCCTGAACAGCCTCTTCAACCGAACGTTCAAACAGATGGAAGCCATCCGATATGCCGGATAATAACTCATTTCCTTTATCCGTCAGCGGCAATAAGACGGAGCATCCATCAGGATGGGCAAGCGGAAGTTCCCCCCGAAGTCCCCAAAAATCACCGATAGTGATATCTGAACAACGATCGCTATTCGCATAACGGCAGTGATAACAACTTTCCCGATAGGAAAAACCATCGAAGAAAGCATTGTAGTAGCTGTCTTTGTAACGTTGTTTGAACAGTTCACTTCTATATATTTCTTTGCCGTTCAGTAGTAGTAGTAGTAGTAGATACGAGCCTTTGCGAAAATATATTTCGTCTGGAATTTTTCCTTTAGTGATTTTGTTGATATGCCTTTTCAGTTGTGCCAATGATGGAACGCCATGACAAATCAAGTCGACAGTATAAAGCAACTGTTCATCTTTCCTACTAACTAAAGATTTCAAAGCTGCCACCTGACAAGGAGTGCCAATGAAAAGCACTTTCCGGCCTTGATGCAAATCAGAAAGAGCCTGCCTATAACAATCGCCAATGGTGCTTTGCACATATTTGGAACCTTTAAGTTTATACAAGTCAATAACGTTATCTACCCTTATATGCCTTGCCTCCATTCCTGACATACTACATCCATACACGACACCACCTTGGCTTATCATCCATCTGGAAAAAGCTGAAGCTGCTCCACCCGAAGTGCTTGTGACATACTCTTCATTGTTTTTATCCCAACCGGCATAGGCTGTTGCAGGTCTATGCATTTCCACAGGATGTAAGGCTGGACAAACTTTTTGACAAGCACCACAATCAATGCAGGACTTTTGGTCTATCTGTGGATAAAGATGGCCTAACACGCTTGTTTCCACCATTGATATGCAATGCTTTGGACACCGGTTTGCACAAGCTGCACAACCGGTACATTGTGATTTTTCACAAATTAATTTCATCGTTTATGAACTTTTTTCTTTATGACTGAAACAAGTGTTTGCCTTTCGTTCTTTTTCAATCCGATAAACCATGACGCAATCATTGTAACAAAGGCAGCGATTGCACACAATGAAATGAAATTACACAAAGACGGGGCTTCAAACCAATGACATTTAGCGAAGAGAGGTAACGGTAATGAAATGACAGAAACTCCAATTACAGGCAGCAAGACATTCCTTGCCATTCTCCTTAACGAGTAGCCAATCAATTTCCTGCAAAACAAGAAACGTACAAAGCCGGCAATCAATGTAAACACAATAGAAATGTAAAACACTGAAGGTGCATCACAACCGAACTTCAAAGCCACATATCCAGCAGGAAGAATACACAAAATAATACAACTGACAACTATTTGGTAATTTCTTATTGTGCCGGTCGCCGCCAAAGATGTCATAAGTGGAGAGCCAAAAAGTGTATTAGCCAACGAATCTATCATGATTAGGATAATGAACAGAGCTGCATAATCTGGCACCTCCACTAACCACAAATGCAGCACATAATCAATATTCAGGCAGAGTGGAAATGCCATTGTAAACAATATCAAGAAAGAAAACTTAATACCTAAATACGATAGTTTTTCCATAGCAGCTATCTCTCCAATAGCGTAATCTTTGGTAATCTGTGGATTCAAAGCCACTTGGAAATTAGATATAAACCCCATGACTGCATTTGAAACTTGCGAAGCAACTCCCCGTGCCGCATTAATGGCTGGACCGAAAAACAGATTGAGCACAATATTGACACCTTGGTCACGTAATAACCATGCCACACTTCCAAACAGGTTCCAACCCGCAAAGCTTGACATCTGCAAGTATAGACTTTTGTCCCAAAACCACTTGAATTTGCTTTCTTTATAGTGCCGTCTGCAATAGATTTGGTAAATGCTGCGTATGATCAATTGCACAACAAAGACAAGTATGCCATACACAATCAGCTTGTCAGTAGAAACGATTACCAGCAAATAGACAATACCCAGTTTTAATAAGGCTTCCAATATGCTTATGTAGGCATAGATGCTCATTTTTTCATGTGCAATCAGCACCGCATTATATGGCACCTGTATGATATTAGTGCAGAACGTTAGTATAGAAAACTGGTAAACCCAATTGGCGGCAACCATCCTGTCAGCTGAAATGACTAATTTTTCATTGACGAACCAAAGTCCGATAGTTTCAGCAAGAACAACAATCAAAACGCCAATTGCAATATGAATATTCAGAGATGCTGCAAAGACCCGTTTTAACCTTTCCATATCCCCCCTGCCGAGTTCAAACGTAAGGAAACGCTGTGTTGCAGTGGACATGCAGTTATTCAAGAACGAGAACATAATGACAACACCTCCCACAACATTATAGATGCCATAGTCCTCGATACCCAGTTCCGCAAGTACCACTCTTGAAGTATAGAGGGTAACCAGCATGATGAGAATCATGCGGAAATAGAGAAATAGGGTATTCTTAGCTACACGCTTGTTATTTTCTACGGTTTTTGACATCATTCGCTAATTATAGACAGATAAAGAGCATTTAATCTTTCAAGAATTTTTCAATAAACTAATTTTCCAACTATCAATAAAATGCCATTCTCAACATCCCTAACGTATTATTATTAAATATTCTTTCTAATTATGGTTATATATTATTTTAATCGTTAATATACCACGTCTTGTTAGAATATTTCCTTTCAGAATCTTTCTTCTCACTATTGCTAATATAATTTGACACTTTGAATTTGTACTTATCTATAGATTGTGCAATCACATCTCCAGTCTTGGTTGAATAATAGTCAATATTAGCATTGTAAAGCCTGCCAATCACAACCGAGTCAGGGTGATCATATTTGTTGTCATAATCCGCTGCACAGATGGCGACCTTAGGCGATAAAACTTTAAGAAATTCGAGAGTGGTAAAACCATTGTCCGCTCCATGATGAGCCAAGATAAGAACATCCACTTCATTAGTAAGTATCTCGTCTTTCATCAACCGATCTCGTATTTCTTCGCTTTCACAATCGCCTAAACTTAAGATTTGGAAAGATCCAACCCTGAAGAATTTCACAACGGAATTATCGTTCGATTTATCTACAAGCTGTATTGGGTTGTAAAACACGTCAATCCCCATGCATCTTTGTTTTTCTGTATTTACTATGAAAGGCGATATTGGAGTGGCTTCGTGTCCAAAGACATTTCTATATTTTCTTATAGCATTAAGGCAATTCTTTCCATTTGTCGTGTGTGGACAATAACAGGGATACTCTATTCGCTTCGGTTCTAATTCTGTCAGAATATTTTGCAGTTCATCATATTGACAGTGATCTTTATCCCAGCTTGTGATATGTAAAACATCAATACGTTTGATATCCAACTTGTCCATCTCCCATTGAATGTGAGGCTTGTTCGTATCATTATAACGTGCTTCTATCAGCGTAAAGTGATCGTCCACGGACAAGGAGAACGATGCTCCGCATTCACCTAATTGATATGCCCTGAACCGTGTATAGTGACTCATTGTATTCATAAAGCTTTACGTAACATAAATTGTGGATTATGTTGAAATTTGTTCCAATCATCAAGTAATTGCTCTTTGCAACCCATAATCAGTTTATGGCTTTGATTGGTATTGCTGTTGTCTTTCTCTAATTTGAATATGTATTCCAGCAAATTCATGCAGATGGTATATTGACCGGCTGTGAATAATGCTTCCGGGATGCCTTCTTTTTTATTGGTTTCCGTAAACCATAAGGTTGTTCCCATACTGCAGGCCTTATCACTGTTGTTTTTCATTTCTTCAGAAGGTATTAATTCTTTTGGGAAATTACTCTTTTGCCAACTACCATTACTGGACGTTTCGGAAATGATGTTTGAAATCAATCTATTTTTCCATTTCGGATTTTGATAGAGGACACCATATCGCATCTGACGTATAGGTTTCATAAAGACAGCTTGCGCCAAATCCAACAATGAGCCTAACCGATTCTTGCTTGCAACCATAAGTTTGGAAAAATTCAGCCGCTTCAATTGTTTCCAATCATACGGGAACGGTACTTTTTCATCAAGCACCTTCTTGATGTTTTTTCCAACCATAACCAAACCAAGTCTCAAAGCAAGGCTGAACAAGGTTAATGTTAAAGAGATCCCCAATAAGAACGACAATCCTTGAACATGTAAAATTATGGATAGTATAGTAAATGCAGCTAAACAAAGATTTAAAACCTTCTCAATGATAAGGATGTTCAACTTGGAATACATTGAAGAGATGTTTGATGGCTTTTGGGTTTTTACTTTGGATGAAGAAACATCTGAGATAATAATCAGGTCATGACAAGGATAGTTCTTATCCCCATTGGCATACGGATGATCGTAGGACATTTGTTGGTTTGCTAACAAGATAGGTTCTATACCTTGATTATCCACAATTCCGCCATCCATCAGGTTGAACCTCTCTACCTCAGACCAATCAGAAGAGCCATCCATTTGTTTGAAAAAAGAAAAGTCATCGGGATATATTACAGGCTCAAAACCTCCTGGAAAGCAGCTGGATACTGCCAAGATTTCAGACAATCTGATTTTGGCAGCTATGTCACGACTTATTCTGTGCGTATTATTGCCAATGTAACCATACCGATATTCCGGTTTTGTATTCCTTATGCCTCTTGAAGCCTGAAAGCGGAAGGCATAACCTGTCGAGAAGTCTGTGCCATTGGCACTGAAATGATGAATATGTCCATCATTAACTTTATCCATAATCATCCCAAATGTCTGCCCATGAAAGAAAAAGTTGTCATACAATTTTATCATTTCCTTTATGATAGAGGGATTGTTGTTGTTTTCCTGCAAATACGAGTTTAACATATCGACTGGCAAATTGCAAGTTGTCAACAACGAATACAACTCCTTGATAGATTCATCTGTATTCTTGCCTATACAATAGTTCATCATATACCAAAGTCCGGTTATCGTACCTCCTGAAATAGTAGAAATCGTATTGACGATATGCAAGAACGGACGACCGTCCGGCAACTTCAAATGATTAAGATAAGACAACGTCCCCAAATGAAACATTGCCGCCCTAAATCCTCCACCTGATAAACTGATTGCAATCTCTTCCATTTTTGATAATTCGAAAAATTTCAATTACACACAATTGTGCAAGCTTCAATTCTAGTATGTCCTTTTTTCAAATGGTATGTCTGAATAAAATCAAAATTCAGTTGATACTTATAATTCGTCAACACTTATGCCGATAGTTGAGGGCATAAGTTTTCAAACTTTTCCCATATATTCAGCGCATACGGTACACCATAATCTTCGTATGCCTCCGTATGCTTCGATTTCTCCAATCCATCTTTCAACCGTTGCAACTCTGCTGCTGGAAAATTCCCACTCTTAATAGAGCTGATGATTGCCTCCATCATATCTTGGCAAACATAGTCGGGACTGTACATATCATCGAAATAGTTGTAATGCTCATCTTCCACGAAGTGATAAGTGAGACTTTCAAGAACTTCAAGCAGAATAGTTACAGCATCTGCATAGTTACCTTGACTTAACGATTCACGAACCATTTTCCGATAAGGTGAAAGCAGGCTTGCAATGGTATCGCAATCCTCATCGATATTCCGCTTGTTGAAAACGGTTTCGATTTCCGCTTTCAACGGAGTCAATTCGATGTCAGTACGTGATGTGTTGTTCATACGCTGACGGATATAGCTCATTTTAAGTTTGTGAGTTTATGAGTTTGTGAGTTGCCATCCTGCCCTTGTTTTTATGAAGATACCTTCGCGGGGCGGTGAAGGCACCTTCGTAATGCGGTGAAAGCACCTCCAATGGCATACGAAGATACCTTCATTAGAAGGTAGACCTCACTCTTGTAACGGATGAAAAGCCTTTCAAAATCTTCACTGCTGTACATATCATTATAATTTTAATGTTTACAGTGCGAAGGCAGGCACATCTATCAGATTGGACAATACGTCAGTTTTGGGTGCTTACATTATTATCCCCATATTCAGCTAGAAATTCGACAGGAGTGTATATTTTTAATAAAGTAGGCGAGACATGTTGAAAATCATGTATGTTCAATGTTAACAGGACATCGCAACCGGATGATAAGGCAGCCTGATATTGATAACTGTCCTCAATATCGTTAAAATGAATATCGTTTATACCAGCTTTCCAGCTTATTCCGCTTTCAATGTGATATTCCAGAAGCAAGCCATTCAAGATACGCCTTAATTCAGATATACGTTCGTCTTTTTCAAGTCCATCTTTTTTCAGATAATTTTCTATGAGGTAAGTCAACGTATAAAAAGAACCGCATGACAAGACTTTCTCTACATCCATCCTGCTCAAATAATGGAATATTCGCCTTATCGTTTCAGCTTCTTTGCGTTTGAAGAGATATTCTATAATGATGTTAGTATCACAAAACATTTTCATAGCTGATACTTGTCTTTTAAGTATTCATCCCTCATTTCTTTGTAAGACAAACCATCGTCATGGTTCAGTATACCGTAGAGCTCGTCTAATGAATACGGTTTGTCAACATGGCCGGACAATATCTCTTCTTTCTTCTGCCTGTCTATATCCTTGGACAAAAGGCGTTGCAACTTGATTTTTACGTCAAGGCTTTGTGAACGAATAATATCAAACAGTTTATCCGCCATTTTGTCGTTTGGTTCAATAGTTACAGTTGTTGCCATAAGTGAAAAATATAACTCTACAAGGCAAATATAGCCGTTTCTATTTTATTAAGCAAATGTCTGAATGAAAAATTTTGGCAAAATGAAGACATTCGTTCTACTTTTTCATGGATATATACTGCATCGGCGGATGAAGTATATATTCATGGGCAGTTGCAGTATAT
>ERZ779874.1597-NODE-1597-length-21428-cov-6.855612_pt1 | contig 21428 bp, 25 predicted proteins | sample MGYA00511031_ERZ779874 | MGnify/ENA primary metagenome ERZ779874 (study PRJEB29588, sample SAMEA2156850) | human gut metagenome | biome: human gut; feature: human-associated habitat; material: faeces | place: Denmark | collected 2008/2010 ...
TGCACGGTCATGGGGTCGCCGCCGTTCATGGCGGTGTTGATGATGGCGTCGATATAGTTGACCAGGTTCTCGCACTCGCGCTTGGCCTCGTTGTATGCCACCATGCCCTCGTTGCCCATGATCTGGCCGTAGAGACTGTTCACCTTCTCGTTCAGCTCAGCGATACGGGCGTCGTCGCGCTCGTTCTTGCCGATCTCGTTGTTCAGGTCCATGCGGGCCAGATTGAACTCGCCGATCAGGTTCTGCAGTTCCTCATCCTTGTCGTTTGCCTTGCGGGCCTGATCCAGAATGACGTAGCGGGGGTCGGTCTGAAGTGCCATAGCGGCACGCTTGAAAAGATCAATGCAATCCATGATTGGGTTCTCCTTGTTGTTTTTATTCTTTCTGGGGCAGTTTGCCCCGGAATCACTTTTTTATGCTTCCACTTCACCCAGCAGCACGGTGGCGCGGGCACCGGTAAGATGTACAGTCGCGTAGCTGCCCAGCAGTGCCGGGTCCGCGGCAAACTCCACGGTCAGGTTATTGTCCAGTCGGCCGGAAAGAGTGCCCTCGTTGCGGCCAAAGCCTTCCACCAATACCCGGACGGTCTGCCCTACCTGCGCCTTGACCAGCGCCATGGCGATCTCGTCCTGCGTAGCCAGCAGGCGGGTCATGCGGTCGGTCTTTTCCTTGCGGGGGGTGGGGTCCGGCATTTCGGCAGCCTTAGTGCCGGTGCGCTTGGAATAGATAAAGGTGAACAGTTGCATATAGCCCACCTTGCGCACCAGCTCCAGCGTTTTTACAAAGTCCTCCTCGGTCTCGCCGGGGAAGCCCACGATGATATCACTGGAGAAGGTGATGCCGGGCACGGTCTTGCGGGCGTAGTCGATGAGTTCCAGATACTGCTCCACCGTATAGTGGCGGTTCATCTGCTGCAAAAGCCGGTCGGAACCGCACTGCACCGGCAGATGCAGGTGCTTGCACAGCTTCGGCTGGGCGGCGATGGTATCAATGAGCTTATGGCTGGCGTCCTTGGGGTGGCTGGTCATAAAGCGGATGTGGTAATCGCCGGGCACGGTGCACAGCAGGTTGAGCAGGTCGGAGAAATCGATCTGCTCTTCCAGACCCTTACCGTAGCTGTTCACGTTCTGACCCAGCAGGGTGATCTCCTTATAGCCTGCTTCCACAAGGCTGCGGAACTCCGCAAGGATATCGCCGGGCTTGCGGCTCTTCTCGCGGCCGCGGACATAGGGCACGATGCAGTAGGTGCAGAAGTTATCGCAGCCGTACATGATGGGCAGCCATGCGCGGAACTCGCTCTCGCGCCGGATGGGGATGTTCTCCACGATGACCGGACGCTGGGCGGGGTCCAGCAGCACCCGCTTATGCTTTTGCAGTTTCTGGGCGATCAGCTGCGGCAGGGTGTCGATGCCGTCCACGCCGAACACCAGATCCACATAGGGGTAGCTCTTGCGCAGCTTTTCCACAACATGCTTCTGGTTGGCCATGCAGCCGCACAGGCCGATGATAAGGCCGGGCTTTTTTTCCTTAAGGCCCTTCAGCGCGCCCACGTTGCCGAACACCCGCTGCTCGGCGTGCTCACGCACGGCGCAGGTGTTGAACAAAATCAGGTCGGCGTCCTCGGGCTTATCGCACAGGCCGTAGCCGATATCTACCAGCACGCCCTTGATGCGCTCGCCGTCGTTGACGTTCTGCTGGCAGCCGTAGCTATGCACAAAGGCCAGCGGCGGGGTGTCGTAGGTCTGCCGCACCAGCTCGGCGGCAACGGTATTATGTTCAAAGTTAATGTATTCCAAAAAAACCATCCTTCTCCGCCGGGCAGGGTAGCCCCGTGCGGCGAAACTCTATTTTCTGCCATTCTATAAAAGACACTCTTTAGTATACCCTGTTTGGCCGCTGCGGGCAAGAGGAAACACGCAAATTTTATGCCTGTTTAGCCGCTGCCGCCTCTGCATCCTGCCTGCGGCAGCACTCTTCGCACACGCCCAGCAGCACCACGGCACAATCCTGCACCCTGCCCTTCTGGTTTTTGACCAGCTCCATCACCTGTTTTCCGTCCACCTCTGCATCGGTGACGCCGCCGCAGACGGTGCAGTACAAATGGCTGTGCCACGGCAGGGTGTGGTCAAAGCGGTCTGCCTTACCGGGAATGGACACCCGGCGCACCCGCCCGGCTTCCACCAGACTGTTCAGGTTACGGTATACGGTGCCAAGGCTCAGGTTCGGGCACTCCTGCGCGGCTTTATCGTAGATTTCCTCCGCAGTCGGGTGGTCGCACAGCTGCTGCACCGTCTGCATGACAAGCTCCCGCTGTTTTGAGTAACGCATATCCATCCTCCTTTTTCACACGGTTCAGACGTTTTCTTCCCCTTTGATCTTTGCCCAGTACGCCCGGGCGGCCTGTTCGGTCTTGTTGTCGCCAAAGGTGTAGTACTTGGTATCCTTCAGCACATCCGGCAGATACTGCTGCTGTACCCAGTGGTTGGCGTAGCTGTGGGCGTATTTGTAGTTCTGCCCCTTTACCAGCGCATCCTCGCCGTCAAAGTGCTTGTTTTGCAGCTGGCGCGGGATGGGCCCGGTGCGCCCGGCCTGCACATCCGCAATGGCTGCGTTGATGGCATCGTGGGCGCTGTTGGATTTGGGGCTGGTGGCCACCAGAATGACTGCATCCGCAAGCGGCAGACGCGCCTCCGGCAGACCCACCATGTTGGCGGCATCCACCGCCGCCTTGACGATGGGGATGATCTGCGGATAGGCAAGCCCCACGTCCTCGCAGGCGCACACCATCAGGCGGCGGCAGGCAGAGGGCAGGTCTCCCGCCTCCAGCAGGCGTGCCAGATAGTGCAGCGCCGCGTCCGGGTCTGATCCGCGCATGGACTTCTGGTAGGCAGACACGATGTCGTAGTGGTCGTCGCCCTCCCGATCATAGCGCATGGCGGTGCGGCGGGTGACCTGCCGGATCATATCTAAGGTAATGCGTTTTTCTCCGTTTTCCACCGGCGCTGCCGTGACCGCAAAGTCCAGACAGCCCAGTGCCTTGCGCAGATCACCCCCGGCGCTTTCGGCCAGATAGGCGCAGGCGTCCTCGTCCATGCATACCGGCACCTGTTCCCCTTCGGAAAGGCGCTGCACGGCGTTGCGCACTCCGCGCTCCACGTCCGCTGCGGCAAGGGGCTTGAACTCAAACACCGTGCAGCGGGAAAGCAGCGCGTTATAGATGTAGAAATAGGGGTTCTCGGTGGTGGAGGCGATCAGGGTGACGCTGCCGTCCTCGATACATTCCAAAAGGCTCTGCTGCTGCTTTTTATTCAGATACTGGATCTCGTCCAGATACAGCAGAATGCCGCCCGCCGCTGCCAGCGTGCCGATATCCTTGAGCACTGCCTTGATATCCCCGGTGCCGCAGGAGGTGCCGTTGAGCTTGTGCAGGGGCATGCCGCTGTTCTCGGCAATAATGCGTGCCACCGTGGTCTTTCCGGTGCCAGAGGGGCCGTAAAAGATCATGTTGGGAATGCGCCCGCTTTCAATGGTACGGCGGAACACCCGCCCCGGAGCCAGCAGATGCTGCTGCCCGCACACATCCGCCAGCGTTTTGGGACGTAGGCGCTGCGCAAGTGGTTCATTCATGGTGGGTTCCCCTTTCCTGCCCGCAAGGCACTTTTTATATAGTATAGCGCATTTAGAAAAGGAGGACAAGGGCTTTTCTGAAAATCATTCTCAGATAATGCCCTGCAAACATTTACAAATCCTGTCAAACATGGTATGATTCAGGTATTCCCTTTTAAAGGAGGTTTGTCCCATGCCGGTACAAAAAAAAGCCCCGGAGGATCTTACCGCAAAAAAAGCGCTGGCGCTGGAGGTCATCCGGCGTCTCAAGGCCGAATACCCGGATGCTGGTTGCACCTTGGACTACGACCACGCATGGCAACTGCTGGTCAGCGTGCGGCTGGCCGCCCAGTGCACGGATGCCCGGGTGAACATTGTGGTGGAGGAGTTGTTTGCCAAATACCCCAGCGTGGCGGCGTTGGCTGCCGCCGAGCCGGAGGACATTGAAGCCATCGTCAAGCCCTGCGGGCTGGGACACTCCAAGGCGCGGGATATCTCGGCTTGTATGCGGATGCTGCGGGACAAGTACGACTGCCGTGTGCCCAATACCTTTGAGGAGTTGCTCGCTTTGCCCGGCGTAGGGCGCAAGAGCGCAAACCTCATCATGGGGGATGTGTTCGGCAAGCCCGCCATCGTTACCGACACCCACTGCATCCGGCTGTGCAATAAGATTGGCCTTGTGGACGGCATTAAGGAGCCGCAAAAGGTGGAGATGGCGCTATGGAAGATCATCCCGCCGGAGGAAGGCAGCGACCTTTGCCACCGCTTTGTGATGCATGGCCGTGCGGTGTGCAACGCCCGCAAGCCGGAATGCGAAAAATGCTGTTTGAAAGACATCTGCCGCACCGCCCGCGAAGCCGCCGGGCAGCAGGCAGAGCCATAATTTTTAAGGAGGTATAAACTATGATCACTTTAACGATTTTGCTTATCGTTGCCCTGCTGTGCGTACTGGTGGGTTGCCTGACCGGCCTGCTGACGCTGGTGGGCGTGCTGGCCTCCCTTTTTGTGGGCGTGCTGGTGGGTGCGCTGGCCGGATATCTGGCCGGGCGCTTTATGGGCACGGAAACTTCCCTTGGCCGCAACATCCTGATGGGCGTGCTGGGCAGCTTTGTGGGCGAGTTTTTGTTTGGCCTGCTGGGCATCCACGCCTCTGGCAGCTTTTCTTCCTTTGCCATCTCGGTAATCGGTGCCTGCATCTGCATCTGGATCGGCCAGAAGATCTCTAAGTAAGTTTTTTGGATCAATACGCCGCCGCATTCTGCTGCCGGAGTTTCCGGGCAGAGTGCGGCGGCTTTTCTGCATAATAAAACCCCCGAAAACCGGCTTTACAAGCCAACTTTCGGGGGTTTCTCTTTGGAGCTACTGACCTGATTCGAACAGGCGACCTGCTCATTACGAGCTAAAAAAGTCCATTTTTTCGCAATTTTTCGTTTCATTCTATTTCTTGTTTTTCATTGCTGATTCGCCTATTTTTTAATTTCGTTCCATTTCGACACTTTACATCATTTGTTACATTTTTACATAGATGTTGCGGTTTATGTTGCGGTCATTTTAAGCAAGGCGGGCGCTGTATTTTTATGCTTTCTTCTGCGCCGGTTCCCGCAGGGCATCCCGCACGGTCTGACCAACACGGCGGATGCTTTCCTCGTTGGCGTGGGCGTACATCCGCAGCGTGGTGCTGCTGTCGGAGTGCCCAAGGCGGGCAGCCACGCTGACCACATCTGCACCGTTTGTGATGGCAATGCTGGCCGAGGTGTGGCGCAGCTTGTGCGGGTGGAAGTGCTCGATGCCGAACCGCTTGCCGAACCGCTGGAAGTAGCGCGTGGGCGTGTCCGGGTGCATGGGCTCCGCGCTGTCGTCCTGCGTGAACACCCACCGCACTGTGACCGGCTGGGTGCGGCGCAGCGCCCACAGCAGCTCTGCCACATCCGGCGAGATATCAACCACACGCACCTTGCCGTTCTTGGGCATGGTCTCGTACACGCCGCGCGCTGCCGTGTACTGTAAGTTCCGCTCGATGGTGATCGTCCCGGCATCCAGATCCACGGCACGCCATTGCAGGCCGCAGGCCTCGCCGCGGCGGCAGCCGGTGTCGATCAGCAGCAGAACGAACGCCTGCCACTTGAGCGGCTCTTCTTTCAGGCAGCGCAGGATGTACCGCATTTCCTCTGCGGTAAAGGCCTTGTGCTCCGCAGAGAGCGCGGCATCCTTCGACTGCTTCGGGCGCGGCACCTTGTCCATGGGGTTTACGTCCAGCGTGTCGTCCATCACTGCCGCCTTGAACATCCCGTGCAGCACCGCGTACACCTTTACCCTGCTGGCAAAGGCAAAGCGCTCCGGCAGCCCGGCCAGAAGCGCCTTGAGCATGGCGGCTGTGATATCCTGCATCGGCACATCGCCCAGCACCGGGAAAACGTGCTGCTCCAGCAGCTGCGTGTAGCTGGCACGGGTCTTTTCGGACACGGTAGCCGCCTTTTCCGGCAGATAGACCGCCCCGGCATACTACTGGCGTAGGGTCTTGACCTTGGCAGCTTCTACGGCCTGCGCAGCGGCCTGCTGGATGGTCTCCTCGCGGGTCAGCACTTCCCTGTCCTCCAGTTGGCTTTCCAGCTCTGCGGCAAAGCGCTGCAACTCCCGCTGCACAGTCCGGTTGCTCCATGTCGGCTCAGGCCGGAAGGTGCGCCATACCCGCCGCCCGCGTCCGTTGCTGGCCTGCACCTGATAGACTACATTACCGTTCTTGTCTAGCTTTTTCTTGATGCTTGCCATGCAGCACACCTTTCCTTCCCGCTCCCGGTGCTCCAGCGCCGGGGGCGTTTTTTTACACCAACCCCCGGCAATACCCTACCGCCAGCCCTTCAATGGCCATCTCCTCCAACTCCTGCCCTGCAAACACCATGGGCGGGCATACGGCGGGGTTATCGGCGATCAGGCTTACCACATCGCCCTGGCGGTAAAAGTGCTTGAGGGTAGCTTCCTCGCCGATGCGCACCGCCGCGATCTGCCCCTGCTCCACCTCCGGCTGGCTGCGGATGCACACCACATCGCCGTCGCATATGGTGGGCGCCATGCTGTCGCCGTGGCATTCCAGCGCAAAGTCCGCGTGCCATGCCGCCGGGATGCCGATATAGCTTTTAACGTTCTGTTCCGCCGTAATGGGCGTGCCGCAGGCAATGGTGCCGATCAGCGGCACCTGCACCATCTCCGGCAGCGGCCGGAACCCCGGCGGGATGGGCTTTTGGGGTGCGGGCTGTTCCTCCCAGCCCATCAGGTAGGCGGGGGTGGTTTCCAACGCATCTGCAAATGCGGCGATCTTGGATTGTGGAATGTCCGCCTTCCCGTTTTCTATTTTACTGATAGAGGACTTATCCTTATACCCCATCTTGTGAGCCAGTTCCTCAACAGTCAAGCCGAGCTCTGTGCGGCGGCTTCTGATTCTGTCGTATAGAGTTGCCATAAAATCACCAACCTTCGCTCTTATCTTACCATATAGTTGAATGACATTCAAGTATTTTTTAGATTTTCTCCAAAAAGAGTTGACTTCCATTCAACGCAGTGCTATTATGTTGGTAGTGGAATTTGATTCCACTCGAAAGGAGGTGAACAAACATGACAGATACTATTGCTCTGCGCTCTTTGATTGCAGAATCCGGGCTCAAATACAAAGCACTGGCCGAGATTATGGGCTTGTCGCCTTATGCTTTGCAGATGAAGATCGACAACGATTCCGAGTTCAAGGCCAGTGAGATCGACACCTTGGCAAATGCTCTTGGCATGGATATGCAGCAGCGCGATTCCATCTTTTTTTGCCGAAAAAGTGGAATTTAATTACACATTCACTCATTTTCAAAGGAGGTGAACCACAATGAACGACAACAAAAAGCCCAGCGAACCGCTGGAACCGGAACGCTGGGCGATGGAGGAGGCTACTGCTTAACAATCGAAACAGACTTGCAAAAAAGTTTTTCCCAAAGGCGTAAGTTTTACTCTTCCTTTTTCTGCAGAAGCTCGTACAACTTTTTTATCATCCTCCGGATGATGGTATCCCCCTTTAGGCTCTGGTTCAATCTGTTTTTTCATCGCATTAAAAATCTCAAAATCATCAAAAACACTATAAAGCTCATCTTCCGGAATATATGTAGTGTACGAGATATCAACCAGCCCTTGACGTGCCAAAGAACTCAAAGATGCAGACTGAAGAAGACTATCCGAATGCGTCATCATTTTATGATTCGCAGCAAACACATTCGATTGAGTCGTTCTAAACGTGTCGTCATATAGAATGTATCTAAATTCAACTATTGGATACTGTTCCGCCTGTCGAAACAACTCAAGATTCTCTGCATCTAGTGGAGACATTTGTGCGATCATTGCAGGAAACGATGGATGAACCCTACTCTGATACCGTTCGTCCGCAGCATTTACCAATAGGTTCTGGAACATTTCACTTATTTGCGGCTCTTCCAGACAGAATTTTGCATTTTCCATTGCTGGTCCCACCACTTGTAAACGAGGTTCAACCAAACATTCAGCTGGCTTGTCCTCTAACTTTTGGTTTAGCTCATCCTTGAATACCTGCAAATCGTGCTCTTGCTGAATCCGCTGTTTTTCTGCAGAGAAATGCACTCTGCCCGTCACAAGACTCAGCAAATCACCGAAAAAGCCACCTAGCTCATTTGCGCTTGGTTTCAGAAGAGCCTTTACCGGTTCATCAACGCAACTCGGCACTGCATTGATATTGAAGGTATTTCCGCCACTTTTTTCGTCACTCATGATCTCATTCCTTTCTTTTGGAGGTTCCATGGACAAAGTCATCCTAGTTATTAAGATACTCGTCACCGAGCAGAAAGTCAAATTTTATGCGGCGATTTGCTCTATTTGCGAAAAAATCGAACGTTATCTTGAAATCAATCGAAAATAAGGAGGTACCTACCACCATGAACGACATTGTATTATCCACCCAGAACGGCGAGCCGGTGGCATCCAGCCGGGAGATCGCCAAGCGCTTCGGCAAGGAGCACCGCAACGTGATGCGCGACATTGAGAATCTCATGTCGGATGGGGTGCTCAAAATTGAGCAGACCCCGCTGTTCTTCAAGACCGAATACATCCACCCTCAGAACCACCAGAAGTACCCCATGTACCTGATGAACCGGGACGGCTTTTCGCTGCTGGCGATGGGCTTTACCGGCAAGGAGGCGGTGCAGTGGAAGCTGAAGTACATTGCGGCCTTCAACGCCATGGAGAAGCAGCTTGCCGAGCAGCACAAATGCCGGCAGACGTTACAGGATGCCCGCATCCGGGCGGCGCTGCAAAGCGTGAGCGAGGCGCAGCAGAACCTTGCCCTTGCCCGCGAGAACCACGACAACTTTGTGGAGCTGCGCAACGCCACCAAGAACCTTTTGGCCGACGTCCGCGCCCGGCACGCCAGGAACTGCGACAACGAGCGCCGCTCCGCCCAGATCGAGCGCGACTGGCAGGCAAAGCTGGATGCCCGGCTCTCCCATTTGCAGATCATCGCCTTTGGCCTGCCCGGCTTTGACGAGGTGATGAACGCCGCGCTGGAAAGCGGCACACCCGAAAAGAAATAAAGGAGGTTATTATGGCACGCAAAGCAAAAGCCGTCCCGGAGACACCGTTCATGAACGTTAAGGACGCTGCCCGCGCCACGGGGCTGTCGGAGTGCTACCTGCGCAAGCAGCTGAAGGAGGGCAACATCCCCCACATCATGTCTGGCCGCTGCATCAGGATCAACGTCCCTGCCCTGCTGCGGCAGATGGACGCCGTAAAGTGAAAGGAGATCACCATGAAAAAACTGAACGCTGTCACCCTTGCAGGCTTTGCCCTGTGCGGCTTTCTGCTGGGTATGAAAGCCCTCGGCCTTGCCGAGGCGGGCATCACCCTGCTGCTGATGGTCTGGGGCGGCTACGCCTACGGCGCAGCTGCCGCCCGCGCCCCGCTGGTGCTGTACGCCGTGCTTGGCACGGCGGCCGCCCTTGGCCTTACTCTGTACGAGCTGCACCGCGAGAATCAGCAGTACAAGCGCAGCGCAAAGCGGCAGAAGGTGCATCAGCAGCCGCAGCACACCGTCAAGCCCGCCAACCACAGAAAGGCGAGTTGACCATGGCTGATACAAACCCTTACACCTCCACCCGCGTCTGCGAGGGCTGCGGCAAGGTGATGCACAACGTCTACCACGCCAAGCGGTTCTGCCCGGCGTGCGCAGAGAAGCGTCACCGCGCCAGAACAGCAGCGTGGTGGGCAAAAAAGAAGGATGAGATCAGCAGCCCCTACCCCAAGGAAGAAACTGCCGCCCAGCGCAAACGGAACGCCGAGGAGCGGGACGCCGCCTTCCGGGCAGACTGCCGGGCAGCGGACGCCGCCGGGCTGAGCTACGGCAAGTATATGCTGCTGAAAAACAAAAAGCCCTCCGGTGTTACCAGCACCGGAGAGCCTGCCAAGGGATGATGGATTTTCCCAATCACATCTCCCCGATGATATCACATTTTCGGAGGTTTTACAATGAAAGGAATCCTGATCGAGCCGGGCAAAGCCCCGGTCGTCACCACCCTGCCGGACACCCTGCAGGGCATTGAGGCCATGCTGGGCTGCGAATGCACGCAGGAGGTGCTGCCCCGCACCCCGGCGGTGCTGTTCGTGGGCCGGTACGATGACCCCATCCAACCCGCCAGCCTGCTCAACCGGAAGTACCGGGGCCGCCAGCTTTACGGGCCCATCCTTTGCTACGGCTGGAAGGGCAACAACATCCAGCCCATGAACAAGGATGTGCAGACAGAGATGCTGGATCGCCTGAAGGGCACGGAGGTAAAGGTGTGACTACCTATATCTGCAAATGCGGACGGCGAGTGAGGAAATCCACCGATGCCAGTACCACTGGAAACCGCCTATCCGGTTACGCACCCGGCCATGAGTGTTGGGGATGCCCCTATGCCATGCCATACGGAGACTTTCAATGGGATGAAAGTGCTAGAACTGTCAGCCGGGAGACTCGGGGCTACGAGTGCCGGATGAGCAAGACCCTCACTTATGCGTCAGAGTTCGCTGGCTCTATCAAGGATAAATGCACCTGTCGAGTGCATAGTCTGGACTTCGACTTTCTGTCTCAGGTCTCCGCATGGATCAAAGACACTTATCCAGACAGAGAGATTTTCGGCTCATTTTCCAAAGATATTCGTGCATCGGACTATGGATCTGACGGGCGCTATTGCCTGACAATCACATGCACTCAGAATCTGAAAGGTGTTGCCGCAAAAAGAGAGCTGTTTGGTCGGTTTTTCAATCCGGATGGAAGCCGCAAGGACATGACACCGCAGCAGGAAATGGAAAAGATTCTTGCCGACATCAAAAAAGCAAAGGAGATTTGCTCATGTGTATCTGCCCAGAATGCGGATGCTGCTGTGACTACGGCAGAGGATGCTGTCCCGACTGCCACAGCGGCAACGCCGACCACCTCGGAGAGCGGGGCGGATGCAAGCGCATCACCCCCCGCGACATCCCTGCAAAACTGCGAATCGGCCCCTGCCGCATCGGCGGACGGTTCTTCTGTATCGACAGCTGGTGCCATGCAGGACAAGCCCCTGACTTTCATTCGGGAGGACAAGTGCCCGGGGTTTGATTATTCCGGCCTGCCTGAGCAGACCGTGGCGACCCTGCATCTTGCAGAAAACGGATATCTTCACGGCAAGAAACTGGCCGAAAAGGGTCTTGTTTACATGGGTGACAACATTGCACTGGCACACGATGAGCTGTGCGGAGTTGTCGCACAATGCGACAACTCGAAGCACGGCAACCGTGGAGAGGACAGTTTCCGTGCATGGTGCTTGCACATTGGCATCACCAAAGACAGCGCCTACCGGCTGCTGCAAGTCTCCGCACTGCTGGCTGACAGCAGCCCCCGGCAGCGGGCCATTCTGGAAGCCTTGCCGCCCACCTTGCTGTACGCCGTGGCAAAGCCCAGCGCCCCGGTGGAGCTGGTGGAGAAGGTCAAGAACGGCGAGATTCCCACGAACAAAGCCTATCAGGACTTGCTCAAGGAAAACCAGCAGCTCCGCACCGACCGGGTGGAGGCCATGAACCAGGCAGACCGGGAACGAGCCCGTGCCGACTTGGCCGAATCCGAACGGGACAAGGCCCGTGCCGACCAGCTGAGCACCGCCAAGGACTGCAACCGGCTGGGTCTGAAGGTCTCACAGGAAAAAGACCGTGCCGACAAGGCCGAAGCCCGCGCCAAGGACGCGGAGAACCAGCTGGCAGGCTCCCGGCAGGTGGCCGAAGCGGCCAAGCTCCGGGGCGACAAGCTCAAGGCCGAGAATGATGCACTCAAGAAGCAGCCCATCACTGCGGTGGTGGACAAGGAAGAGGTGGAGCGTCAGGCCAGGGAAATGGCCGCCGAGATGACCGCCGACCTGCGGGCACAGCTGGAACAGACCGCTTCCGGCAGCGAACAGGATGCCCACAGCTCCTATGACAACGTACTTTTGGCCGACCGTTCTTTCCAGAACATCGGCAAAATGGTGATTCCGTCCCTCCGCAAGCTGCCGCAGGAGCAGCGGGAAGCCGTCGCCAATCAGCTCATCCGTACACTGGGACAAATTCAAGGGGAGGTATCACAATGTCTGTAAAGATCACGGCGCTGGAAGCCGAGAACGTCAAGCGCATCAAGGCCGTTGCGCTCACCCCGTCGCCCACCGGGCTCACCCTCGTGGGCGGCAACAACAATCAGGGCAAGACCAGCGTGCTGGACGCCCTGGCGTGGGCCCTGGGCGGGGACCGTTTCCGTCCGGACGCCGCACAGCGGGACGGTGCTATCGCTCCTGCTCACCTCAAGGTCACACTGTCCAACGGCGTGGTGGTGGAGCGCAAGGGCAAAAATGCCAGCCTGACCGTCACCGACCCCACGGGCCGCCGCAGCGGCCAGCAGCTGCTCAACGCCTTTGTGGAGCCGCTGGCCCTCGACCTGCCCCGCTTCATGGACGCCAGCGACAAGGAAAAGGCTGACATCCTGCTGCGCATCATCGGCATTGGGGCCGAGCTGCACACCCGGGATCTGGAGATCAAGGGCCTGTACGACAAGCGCACCTTCACCGGTCAGCTGGCCGCCCAGAAAAAGCACTTTGCCGAGGAAATGATCTCCTACCCGGAAGCCCCGGACGAGCCGGTGAGCGCCTCCGAGCTCATCCGCCAGCAGCAGGACATTCTGGCCCGGAATGGCGAGAACCAGCGCCTGCGGGCCCAGTATGCAGAGCTTGAACAGCAGGTGCAGCAGTGTGTGGACGAGCTGAAGCGCACCCGGGAACGCATTGCCACACTGCAGCAGCTGGCAGATGAACTGGACGCCAAGCACACCAAGTTGTTCAATCAGCAGGAAACTGCAAGAAAGACCGTCTCCCAGCTGCAAGACGAATCCACCGCCGAGCTGGAAGCCTCCATCCGGGACATTGAGGAGACCAACCGCAAGGTGCGGGCCAACCTGGAAAAATCCCGGGCTGAGGACGAAGCCGCCCAGTACGCCAGCGAGTACGACCGCCTGACCGAATCCATCCAGCAGAAGCGTGCCGACCGCATGGCCCTGCTGAACGGCGCAGACCTGCCGCTGCCGGGGCTGAGCGTGGAGGACGGCGTCCTTACTTACAAAGGCAAGCACTGGCGGGATATGTCCGGCAGTGACCAGCTGCGGGTGGCCGCCGCCATCGTGCGCCGGCTGAACCCGGACTGCGGCTTTGTTCTGCTGGACAAGCTGGAGCAGATGGACATGACCACCCTGCAGGAGTTTTCCGCCTGGCTGGAAGCCGAGGGCCTGCAGGCCATTGCTACCCGCGTTTCCACCGGCAGTGAGTGCCAGATCATCATTGAGGACGGCATGGTCAAGGACGCCGTGCCGCCCGAAGAGAAGCCCCAGCCCCGGAGCTGGACGAAAGGAGCGTTTTAAATGAGCAAGTATGCAGTCACCAGCGGCATCCAGACCGCCCCCGTCAAAACCGTGCTGTACGGCCCGGAGGGCATCGGCAAAAGCACCTTTGCCTCCCACTTCCCGAGCCCTGTGTTCATCGACACCGAGGGCGGCACCAAGCGCCTGAACGTGGCCCGCCTGCCCCAGCCCACCAGCTGGGCCATGCTGCTGGACGAGGTGGCCGAGGTGCGCAAAGGCAACGTGCCCTGCAGCACGCTGGTCATCGACACAGCCGACTGGGCCGAGCGCCTGTGCATCCAGGCGGTGTGCGCCCGTGCCAAGGTCAACGGCATCGAAGATTTTGGCTACGGCAAGGGCTACACCTACGTCAAGGAGGAGTTCAGCAAGCTGCTGGATGCCCTGGAAGAGGTGCTGAACGCCGGCCACAATGTGGTGGTGCTGGCCCATGCCGCCATCACCAAGTTTGAGCAGCCGGACGCCGTGGGCAACTACGACCGCTGGGGCATGAAAACCAGCAAGCAGGTGGCCCCGCTGCTGCAGGAGTGGTGCGATATGCTGCTGTTCGCTAACTACAAAACGGTGGTGGAAAAGGCCGGCAGCGGCCCAAACGCCAAGAACAAGGCCAGCGGCGGCAAGCGGGTGCTGTACACCACCCACCACGCCTGCTGGGACGCCAAGAACCGCTTTGACCTGCCGGAGGAGGTGCCCTTTGATTACGCCAGCATTGCCCACTGCCTGCCCGGCGGCAGCGCACCGGCAGCTACCCAGACGCCGGTGCAGCACGCCCCGGCTCCTGCCCCGCAGCCCAAACATCAGCCGGATGCCGACATCCTGCCCACCCCGCAGGCACAGCCGGAACCGCCCCGTGAAGAGGTTCCTAAGGCCCTGCTCACGCCGGATCTGGTCGCCCTGGGCGTGCCGGAAAAACTGGCTCCGCTCATGAGCGCCAACAACGTGACTCCGGAAGAGCTGCAGCATGTAGTGGGCGAGCGGGGCTACTTCCCGGAGGATATGCCCATCAAGGACTACCCCATGGATTTTGTGGAGGGCTGCCTGATCGCCGCATGGCCGCAGGTGCTGCAGATGGTTCTGGACAGCCGTGACCTGCCGTTTTAACGTACATTAAATAAAGGAGAAGCATTATGAACGAGATGAACAACGAAGGTTTCGCTTTGGGTTGGGATGACGAGTTTACCAACGAGCAGCAGGAATTCGTGCTGCTGCCGGAGGGCGAGTACCCCTTTGAAGTGACCCAGATGGAGCGTGCCCGCTATGAGGGCGGGGCCAAGCTGCCGCCCTGCTCCATGGCAAAACTGACCCTGCGCATTTATGGCGGGGCCAAGGGCGACACCACCGTGACCCACCGCCTGTACCTGCATACCAAGACCCAGGGTCTGCTGGGCGCGTTCTTTGAGAGCATCGGCCAGTGCAAGCGGGGCGAAACCTTCCGCCCCCGCTGGAACGAGGTGGTAGGTGCCAAGGGCATCTGCAAGCTGGGCGTCCGGGAGTACACCAAACAGAGCGGCCCTCACGCCGGTGAGACCGGCCAGAGCAACGAGGTGCAGCGCTTCCTGCCGCCCCCGGCACCCAAGGCGGCACCCTCGCAGGGCTGGACGCAGGGGGCATTCTGATGGGGCAGGAACTGAGACCCTACCAGCAGCAGGCCCGTGACCGCATCCACGCCGAGTGGGACGCCGGCCACACCCGCACCCTGCTGGTGCTGCCCACCGGCACCGGCAAAACCATTGTGTTTGCGTCGGTGGCTGCCGATCAGGTGCGTGCCGGCGACCGGGTGCTCATTCTGGCGCACCGGGGCGAGCTGCTGGAACAGGCTGCCGACAAGCTGCAGCGTTCCACCGGCCTTGTCAGCGCCGTGGAAAAGGCCGAATCCACCTGCCTGGACAGCTGGTTCCGGGTGGTGGTGGGCAGCGTGCAGACCCTGCAGCGCACCGCCCGGCTGGAACGCTTCCCGCAGGATTATTTCGGCACCATCATCATCGACGAGGCCCACCACGCCATCACCGACGGTTACCGCCGCATCCTGGACTACTTCAGCGGGGCCAAGGTGCTTGGCGTCACCGCCACGCCGGACCGCGGCGACATGCGCAATCTGGGCGAGGTGTTCGACAGCCTGGCCTTTGAGTACAAGCTGACCGACGCCATCAAGGAGGGCTATCTGTGCAAGATCATGGCCCAGACCATCCCGCTGCAGCTGGATATTACATCCGTGACCATGAGCGGCGGCGACTACGCCGTGGGCGACCTGGGCACAGCCCTTGATCCGTATTTGGAGCAGATCGCCGCCGAAATGGCTCGGCGCTGCAAGAGCCGCAAAACGGTGGTGTTCCTGCCGCTGATCAAGACCAGCCAGAAGTTCCGGGACCTGCTGAACACCTACGGCTTCCGGGCTGCCGAGGTCAACGGCCAGAGCGACGACCGCAGGCAGGTGCTGGCCGACTTCGACGCCGGCAAATACAATGTGCTGTGCAACTCCATGCTGCTCACCGAGGGCTGGGACTGCCCCTCCGTGGACTGCGTGGTGGTGCTGCGGCCCACCAAGGTGCGCAGCCTGTACAGCCAGATGGTGGGGCGCGGCACCCGCCTTTCCCCGGGCAAGACCGACCTGCTGTTGCTGGATTTCCTGTGGATGACCGACAAGCACGAGCTGTGCCGCCCGGCAGACCTGGTCTGTGAGGACCGCACTGTGGCCCGCCAGATGACCGAGCATCTGGCCGAGACCGGCTGCCCGGAGGACATCGAGGAGGCCGCCGCCCAGGCCAGCGAGGACGTGGTGGCCCAGCGGGAAGAAGCCCTTGCCAAGCAGCTGGAAGAGCAGCGCCGTAAAAAGGCAAAACTGGTGGACCCGCTGCAGTACGAAATGAGCATTCAGGCCGAAGATCTGGCCGGGTATGTGCCCGCCTTTGGCTGGGAGGCCGGTCCGCCCAGCGAGCAACAGACCGCCGCGCTGGAAAAGCTGGGCATCCTGCCGGACGCAGTGGAATCCGCCGGCAAGGCCGCCCTGCTGCTGGACCGCCTGAACAAGCGCCGGGACGAGGGCCTGACCACGCCCAAACAGATCCGCTGTCTGGAAAAGTACGGGTTCCAGCATGTGGGCACCTGGAGCTTTGAGGCCGCCCGCCACATGATCGATCGCATAGCGGCTCAGGGCTGGCGCGGCGTGCCCAAGGGCGTGAACCCCCGCACCTATACCCCCGCTGCGGAGCCGCCTGCTGCAGACAGTCCTTTTGATTTTGGATGGTAACGTGAATGGACAATGCGAATGAACTCAAAGAAGCGCTGGATTTTCTCAGCCCGTCCGCCCTGACCTACGACGAATGGATCCTGGTGGGCATGGGCCTGAAGGAAGCCGGCCTGCCCGTGGAAGCATGGGAACAGTGGAGCGCCCGGGACGGGGGCCGCTACCACAAAGGCGAGTGCGCCAAGAAGTGGGCCAGTTTCCACGGCGGCGGGGGCAGCCCCGTCACGGCCAGCAGTATCTTTCAGCTGGCCTATTCCAGCGGATGGAGAGGCCCTGCCGGCCATGCACTGGACTGGAACGACGACATCTCCGCCGGGACGAACCACACAGACGGCCAGCTGGTAGACCCCCGTTGGGTGGAAGCCCACGATCTCGCCCTGCCGGAACAGTGGGACCCTGTGGACCAGCTCAGGCGCTACCTGCAGGCCCTGTTTGAAGAGGACGAGTATGTGGCCTATGTCACCGAGAGTTTCATGGCCGACGACAAACGCCGCCCGGCCAAGGGCAGCTGGACCCGCACCGCCGGGCAGCTCCTTGCCGAACTGGGCACCTGCGGCGGGGATCTCGGCAAGGTGCTGGGCGACTGGGACCCGGAGGTGGGTGCCTGGATCTGCTTCAACCCCGTGGACGGCACAGGCCGCAAGGACGCCAACGTCATCGCCTACCGCTACGCCCTTGTGGAGTGCGATAACATGGAGCTGGGCAAGCAGCAGGCCATCATCAAGCAGCTGGAGCTGCCCTGCGCCGCGCTGGTGTACTCCGGCGGCAAGAGCGTCCACGCCATCGTCAAGGTGGACGCCCCGGACTATGCCGAGTACCGCAAGCGGGTGGATTACCTCTACGCTGCCTGCCAGAAAAACGGCCTGACCCTCGACCAGCAGAACCGCAACCCCAGCCGCCTGAGCCGGATGCCCGGCATCCTGCGCGGCGACAAGCGGCAGGTGCTTCTGGAGACCAATTTCGGCAAGAGCTGCTGGGACGAGTGGGTGGACTGGCTGGAAGCCGAGACCGACGACCTACCGGACACCGAGAACCTCGCCGCCGACTGGGAGCACCTGCCCCCGCTGGCAGACCCGCTCATCTTCGGGGTGCTGCGCAAAGGGCACAAGATGCTTCTGGCGGGCCCTAGCAAGGCCGGCAAGAGCTTTGCCCTCATCGAGCTGTGCATCGCCATTGCCGAGGGCAAGCCGTGGCTGGGCCAGTTCTCCTGCGCCCAGGGCAAGGTGCTGTACATCAATCTGGAGCTGGATCGGGCCTCCTGCCTGCACCGCTTCAAGGATGTGTACACCGCCATGGGCCTGCCGCCGGAGCACCTGAAAAACATTGACATCTGGAACCTGCGCGGTGCGTCCGTGCCCATGGACAAGCTGGCCCCCAAGCTCATCCGCCGGGCCCAGAAAAAGGGCTACATGGCCGTGGTGCTGGACCCCATTTATAAGGTAATCACCGGCGACGAGAACAGCGCCGACCAGATGGCCAAGTTCTGCAACCAGTTTGACCTTGTGTGCCGCGCACTGGACTGCGCCGTGATCTACTGCCATCACCACAGCAAAGGTGCCCAGGGCGGCAAGCGCAGCATGGACCGTGCGTCCGGTTCCGGCGTGTTCGCCCGTGACCCGGACGCCATGCTGGACATGACCGAGCTGACGCCCACCGACGCCATCCGGGAGCAGCTGCGCAACAAGGCAGCTTGTCGAGTCATCAAGGCCATGCTGGACAAGCGCGGCCATGCGGACGCCTACGGCCCGGACGATACCCTCAGCAAGAGCCGGATGCTGGCCGTGGCCAAGGAGTGCCTGGGCCTGGCCGACCTGCGGGCCATTGACGCCGAAGTCGCCGCCGCCCAGAAGCAGGCCGACGGCATGACTGCCTGGCGCATCGAGGGCACGCTCCGCGAGTTCGCCCGCTTTGACCCGGTGAACCTCTGGTTTGACTACCCGGTGCACAAGCCGGACAGCGGTCTGCTGGAGGATCTGCAGCCGGACAGCGACTTCCGCACCCTGGGCAACCGCGGTGCCGCCAAGCGCTGGGGCGACAAAGGCAAGGTGACCAAGGACAAAAAAGCTGAGCTGGACACCGCCTTTGAAGCCTGCACCATGGACGGCGAGGTGACCGTCTATGCTCTGGCCGAATACATGGACCTAAAGCCCCGCACCGTCAAGACCCGCCTGAAGGATGACGGGCGGTTCTGGATCGACGGTGAGAAAGTTGGACGCAAGGAACCCGGCAGCAACGGTTAAACGATTTGTAATTTTTGCAATTACAGTTTGTTGTGAAAATGCAGTTATAGCCGCTATTTTGCACGACACGAAAAACTGCAATTTTGCAGTTATAGCCGCTATGACTGCAGATTTTGCAGTGCAACATAGCCTATATATAATAGCTAAAACTGCAACTGCAATTGTGATGGGGTTTCCCGAAGGATGGGGCGACCACAGCCCCCATCCATTCGGAGACCCTCCCCATCACGTTGGCGAACTGAAAAAAAGAAAAACGAGGTGAACCCCATGTACACGCAATTCTTTATCCCCATGCAGCCGCCCACCACCACCCACAACGCAAAGCAGCTGCACGCTTACATGAAGGGCGGCAAGCCCTGCGCCGTGCTGCACGACAGCCCGGAACTCAAAGCCACCCGTGCCAAGCTCCATGCCCATCTGGCACCCCACGCCCCGGCAAAGCCCATCCCTGCCGGCAGACCGGTGCGCCTGCTGGTCAAGTGGTGCTTCCCCTCCGAGGGGCGCAGGAACGGTGCGTGGCGCACCAGCAAGCCGGACACTGACAACCTGGAAAAGGCCCTCAAGGATGAGATGACCCGCCTGCACTTCTGGGACGACGATGCCCAGGTGTGCAGCGAGATTGTGGAGAAGTTCTGGTCGGACCCCTGCGGGGTGTTCGTCCGGGTGGAGGAGCTGGCATGACCTACGAAGAGAAAAGACGCTGGCTCAGTCGGTACGGGGACGCTATGGTAAAGGCCAAGCACCTGCGAGATGATTTAGATGAAGCAGAACGTGACACCGGTTGTACCACGCAGCAACTGACCGGAATGCCGGGCGGCCGCGGTGATGGGCAGAGTCTGTCACGAACTGTAGAACGTATTGAACGAGCCGAGAAAGCCTTGAATGCACAGATCATGCTGTGTGATGATCTCCACGCCGAACTTATGGCCCGACTGGAGGATGTGGACGACCCGAAGGATTACGAGGTCCTGCGGCTGAAGTATCTCCGCTTTCAGGACTGGGAGCAGATTGCACAGAAGATGAGCATCTGTGTACGGCAGGTTTACCGTCATCACCGTAAAGGTGTGGATGCTTTGGAACTGTGACAGATGTCAGTAAAACGTCAGTACGACGTCAGTGACATGTCTTTGATTTCATGATAAAATAGTATCATCGCAAGAGCCCGCAGGAAAGGTTTACTCCCTTCAATCCTGCGGGCTTTGTGCTGCCCGGCTGCGACAGGGGAACACACATTTACTCACCCAACAGCCTGAATGTACCAGCCGGGCCTTTTTTGATATTTTCCGCCGTCCGCAGGGGCGGCTTTTGTTTTACCCTGAACCATGAGAGGTGGTGACGTGTCCAACGAGAAGAATCTTATCCCGAACTCCGAGCGAAGCCCGACAGAACTGTCTGAAATGGGCAAGGCGGGCGGCATTGCGTCCGGCAAGGCACGCCGCCGTAAACGCAGCATGAAGGAAGCCGCCGACTACTACCTGAGCCTGCCGGAGACCGACCGTCGCCGGGTGAACGCCCTGCTGCGGGATGAGGTGGAGCCGGAGGACGTGGACAACCAAATGAGCGTGGTCATGGGCATGGCCGAAGCCGCAAAGCGCGGCGATGCCCGCGCCGCCGGGGTGCTGCTGAAGATGCTGGGCGAGGAAGCCCCGCAGGAGGACCCCGGTGCAGACGCACTGGAAAACGCCCGCAAGCTGCTTGGAGGTGTGGACAGTGCCATTGACTGAGTATCAGCAGGCGTTTCTCCGCAACTGCTCCCACCGCTGGAACATCAAGACCGGCGCGACACGCTCCGGCAAGACCTATCTGGACTGTGCCGTCACCATCCCGCAGCGCATCCTTGCTGCCCGGGACGAGGGGCTGCTGGTCATGCTGGGCAACACCCTGGGCACGCTGGAACGCAACGTGCTGGAGCCCATGCGGGCGCTCTGGGGGCCGGATCTGGTGGGCATCGTGCGCACCTCGGCGTCCGGCAACATTGTGCAGCTGTTCGGCCGCAAGGTGTATGTGCTTGGTGCCGACAACAAAAAACACATTGCACGCATTCAGGGCGCGGCCTTCGAGTACGCTTACGGCGACGAGATCACCACATGGGATGAGGGCGTGTTCCAGATGCTGAAAAGCCGTCTGTCCTGCCCGCACTCCCATTTTGACGGCACCTGCAACCCGGACAACCCCCAGCACTGGTTCAAAAAATTCCTCGACTCGGACGCCGACATCTATTGTCAGGCCTACACCATTGACGACAACCCCACCCTGCCGCCGGAGTTCGTGGCCCAGCTGAAAAAGGAGTACACCGGCACGGTGTACTACAACCGGTTCATTCTGGGGCAGTGGGCTGCGGCGGGCGGCATCATCTACCAGCCCTTCGCCGACAGCCTTGCCGAGGGCGGCG
>ERZ779874.1600-NODE-1600-length-21411-cov-46.219376_pt1 | contig 21411 bp, 17 predicted proteins | sample MGYA00511031_ERZ779874 | MGnify/ENA primary metagenome ERZ779874 (study PRJEB29588, sample SAMEA2156850) | human gut metagenome | biome: human gut; feature: human-associated habitat; material: faeces | place: Denmark | collected 2008/2010 ...
ATTATGCCGAAGCCGAAGTGGAAAAGCACTATAGCTTTATCCAGAACTTCCAGGCCGAAAAGCTTGAGAACTATCGCAAATAAATAGACCTTTTGTTAACAAGCCTGCCGGCGATAGTCAACCTGTAAGACATAAGCCGTGCAGGTCTTTTTTCTTTATTCCTGGCCTACATTACAATCCGCAAACCCAATGACAATAGGCGATGCAACTATAATAACAAATGAGACAAAGCACTTCCACCGGATTGTTGGACTGACCTAATCACCCATACGCCAAGCTATACACAGAACAGAAAATTAAAAAATGCCATTCCAAATTCCTTTGAACAAAGACCTTTGGAATGGCATTTTTGTTTTTCAAGCTGACAAGCTTATTTATTTTCTTTGGCTTCCCAGCCCAATGCACTGGCACCTAATACGGCAGCATCTGCATCTTTCAACTGGGAAAGAAGCAATTTGGTCTTGCCCTTGTAAATGTTCAGCACATTGTCTTCCATTGCTTTCTGAATAGGCTTCATAATATAATCGCCCGATTTAGCCAAGCCCCCGAAAAGGATAATCGCTTCAGGACTGGAAAAGGCAATGAAGTTTGCAAGTGCGCGTCCCAGCATCTCACCCGTAAACTGGAAAATATCCTGCGCCAGCTTATCTCCTTTCACCGCTGCATCATAAACGTCTTTCGACTGGATTTCTTCTGCCGGAACGTTACGCAACAAACTGGGTTCGGAACGGGCAATAAGGAACTCACGTGCCGTACGAGCCACGCCTGTAGCCGAGCAATAAGTTTCCAAACAACCTTTGCGTCCGCATCCGCAGATACGTCCGTCCTTTTCCACCATGACGTGTCCCAGCTCACCTGCGAAACCGTCGTGACCGTAAACCAGCTGGCCATTGATAACAATACCGCTTCCTACACCTGTACCAAGGGTAATCATGATGAAGTCTTTCATGCCGCGGGCTGCTCCGTAGGTCATTTCACCGATAGCCGCCGCATTGGCGTCATTGGTCAGTGCGGTAGGGATACCCAGACGTTCCTCGAACATAGCAGCCAAGGGGATAACACCTTTCCAAGGCAAATTAGGAGCAAATTCGATGGTTCCGCTATAATAGTTTCCGTTAGGTGCACCCACACCCATACCTTTTATCTTTTCCGGTCCGCCGAATTTTTCAATCATCGGAATCAGTTTGGCACATACCGATTCTACATATTCGTTCACATCATCATGTTGCTGTGTCTTGATAGAATCAGAAGCCAATACATTTCCACGTGAATCTACAACACCGAACACCGTATTCGTTCCGCCGATGTCCATTCCTACTACATAAGGCTTTTCCATGTTTTCTGCCATGTTATTAAATCGTTTAAAGGTTAGTTATATAGGAACAAAAGTAAGCATTCGAGGACAACGAAACAAATTTTTAACGAATTTATTTAATCTATAATGTAACTTTTTATAGCTTTGCAATGTCTAAACAGACAGAAACCGAAGCTAAGAAAAATATGATACGACTAAAAGACATCAACAAAACTTATCACAACGGAGCACCGCTCCATGTGCTTAAAGGCATTGATTTGACCATCGAAAAAGGCGAATTTGTTTCTATTATGGGAGCTTCCGGTTCGGGCAAGTCCACCTTATTGAATATATTAGGCATCCTCGACAATTACGATTCTGGCGAATATTACCTGAACGATGTACTTATCAAAGACCTGAGCGAAACCCGGGCGGCCGAATACCGCAACCACATGATTGGGTTCATTTTCCAATCATTCAACCTCATCTCGTTTAAAAACGCCATGGAAAATGTGGCCTTACCCCTTTTCTATCAAGGAGTGGGACGTAAAAAAAGGAACGAGCTGGCATTGGAATACCTCGATAAATTGGGATTGAAAGAATGGGCACACCATCTGCCCAACGAACTTTCCGGAGGACAGAAACAACGGGTAGCCATTGCCCGAGCCCTTATATCAAAGCCTCAAATCATCCTTGCCGATGAACCCACGGGTGCATTAGACAGCAAGACTTCGGTAGAAGTGATGAACATCCTGAAAGACCTGCACGACCGCGAAGGACTGACCATCGTTGTAGTGACACACGAAAGCGGAGTCGCCAACCAAACTAATAAAATCATTCACATCAAAGACGGCATCATCGAACGGATAGAAGACAACATCGACCACAACGCATCGCCATTCGGACAAAATGGCTTCATGAAATAACTTCCCTACGATTATGATAGACTTGATACAAGAAATATACGGCACCATCATGCGCAACAAACTGCGCACGGCGCTGACGGGATTTTCGGTAGCATGGGGCATCTTCATGCTCATTGTCCTGTTAGGCGCAGGCAACGGGCTGATACATGCTTTCGAAGGGCAATCGGAAAACATGAAAATGAACTCAATGAAAATCTATCCGGGATACACATCGAAAGTATACAAAGGAATGCAAGAAGGACGGAACATCTCGCTTGATAACCGTGACCGGGAACTGAGCGAGAGGGCATTCCCCGAACATGTCATCGTAACCGGAGCAACGGTAAGCCAAGGCGAAGTGACCTTGAACTACGGAAAAGAATACCTGACCATCGGAGTGGACGGTGTATTTCCGAATTATCCGGAGCTGGAAGCCATCAAACTGAAAGAAGGGCGGTTTATCAACGAACGCGATATGCAGGAACAACGTAAGGTCATGATACTTCACCGGAAAACGGTAGAAACCTTATTTCCTCACGGACAACCTGTCGGACAATATGTAAACGCCGGCGGAGTAGCCTACCAAGTGGTAGGCGTATACGAAGACCAAAACAGTTTCTCGCCATCGGCTTTGGCTCCTTTCACCACGATACAAGCAGTATACGCCAAAGGAGATAGCATTGACAATATTACCTTTACCACCAAGGGATTGACGAGCGAAGCAGACAACGAAGCATTCGAGTCGGATTACCGCCGGATGCTGGGTGGACAAAAGTTGTTCGACCCGACCGATGACGGAGCTATCTGGATATGGAACCGGTTTACCCAATACCTCCAGCAACAAGCCGCCACACACATCTTGCACATCGCCATCTGGGTCATCGGCATCTTCACATTGCTGAGCGGCATTGTAGGTGTGAGCAACATCATGCTGATTACGGTGCGCGAACGCACGCACGAGTTCGGCATCCGCAAGGCGTTAGGAGCAAAACCGGTGTCAATCCTTTGGCTGATTATCTCGGAAAGTGTCACCATCACGACTTTTTTCGGATACGTGGGCATGGTGGCGGGTATCGCCGTAACCGAATATATGAATGTGGTGGCAGGCAAGCAGACCATGGATATGGGCGTATTCTCCATGACTTTCTTCGAAAATCCGACCGTAGACCTATCCATTGCCATCGAAGCGACTTTAACATTAATCATCGCCGGAACATTGGCCGGACTCTTTCCTGCACTCAAAGCGGTAAGAATCCGCCCGATAGAAGCGTTAAGAGCGGAATAAGATAGAATAAAAGGAGGTAAAAAAGTAAAAGAGGTAAAAAAGTAAAGGAGGCAAAGCCCTGTCTACTGAGCGAAGCGATACCACCTTTCATGCTTTCATACTTAAAAACGAATGTACAAATGAAACTTTTCGATTTAGACGTTTGGGAAGAAATACTGGTCACCATTACTCGCAACAAGACCCGCAGTTTGCTGACAGCTTTCGGTATCTTTTGGGGCATTTTCATGCTGATTGCCCTCATGGGAAGCGCACAAGGCATGCAAGATATGCTTTCGCGCGAGTTTGAAGGATTTGCCACCAACTCCGGTTTTATGGGAGCGAACAAAACCAGCAAGGCTTACAAAGGATTCCAGCAAGGACGCACTTGGAATTTGGAGAACAACGACGTAGAACGCATCCGGCATAGCGTAAACGAAGTGGAAGTGGTTACCCCCAGCCTGGCCAAATGGGGAATAGACGTCATCTATGACGAGCAAAAAATATCGGGTACCCTGAAAGGATTGTATCCCGAATATGGCACGATAGAAGAACCACTAATCGCATACGGCAGATACCTGAACGATATGGACGTGAAAGAACGCCGGAGGGTGTGCGTCATCGGCAAACGTATTTACGAAACGCTTTTCCCCGGAAAAGAAAATCCATGCGGCAAGTTTGTCAAAATAAACGGCATTTATTATCAGGTCATCGGGGTCAGCCTGTCTACAGGCAACATTTCGATAAACGGACGCTCGGAAACGTCGGTCATCATCCCGTTCTCTACCATGCAACAGAACTATAATTTCGGACAAAACGTACAACTGCTGTGCTATACCGCCAAACAAGGATATTCCATCAGCGAAGTGGAAAAGAAAATAAACCAGGTGGTGAAGCAGGCACATTACATCCATCCCGATGATAGCCAAGCCACAATTTTGGTCAACGCCGAAGCCATCTTCAGCATGATGGACAACTTGTTTTCAGGCATCCGCATCCTGGGCTGGATGGTAGGGTTGGGTACATTGCTTGCCGGTGCCATCGGTGTCAGCAATATCATGATGGTAACGGTCAAAGAACGGACTACAGAAATCGGCATCCGCCGCGCCATCGGAGCCAAACCCAATGATATCCTCCAGCAAATCTTATCGGAAAGCATGGTGCTGACCATCCTGGCGGGTATCGTAGGCATCGCTTTTGCGGTCTTTCTACTGAATGTGGTCGAAGTCGGAGCTTCCGAACCTGACGCTCCCGCCCATTTCCTCATCAGCTTTTGGGAAGCCGTCGGCGCTTGCGTCTTATTATTGGTGTTAGGATTACTGGCCGGACTTGCGCCCGCCTATCGGGCAATGTCCATCAAGCCGATTGACGCCATACGTGATGAATAAGTTTTTTCACCACAACGGACACAGAGGCACACAGCGTATTTTGATTATTTCTCCTTGTGTATAATCTGTTTCCTCTGTGGTGAACTTTAAAAAAGAAACAAATAAAAAACAGAAAGTTATATGAAGAAGTTTATGAAAATAGCGGCACTGGTGCTGATTGCCGCTGTATTTATCGGAACCTTCGTGTTCCTTTACCAAAAATCCCAACCTGAAAAGGTAAGTTATCAAATCCTGAAAGCCGAAATAAAAGATTTGAAACAAACCACCGTAGCTACCGGCAAGATAGAGCCACGCGATGAAGTAGAAATCAAACCGCAAATATCAGGCATCATCGCCGAAGTCTATAAGGAAGCGGGACAAACCGTAAAACAAGGAGAAGTGATAGCCAAAGTCAAGGTCATCCCCGAACTGGGTACACTCAACTCGGCCGAAAGCCGCGTACGTCTGGCCGAAATGAACGGCAAGCAAGCCGAAATCGACCTGGAACGCATGGAAAAACTATACAACGACAAGCTGGTGAGCAACGAAGAATACGAAAAAACACTTCTTGCCGCCAAGCAAGCACGTGAAGAATTACAGGCCGCCAAGGACAACCTGGAAATCGTAAAAGAAGGTATCACCAAGAACAGTGCTTCATTCAGCAGCACGCTGATACGTTCTACCATCGACGGATTGATTTTGGACGTACCTATCAAAGTGGGAAACTCGGTCATCATGAGCAACACGTTCAATGACGGTACGACCATCGCCACTGTAGCCGACATGAGCGACCTGATATTCCGCGGCAATGTAGACGAAACCGAAGTAGGACGCATCCATGAAGGCATCCCTGTAAAAATCACCTTGGGCGCACTCCAAAACATGCAATTCAATGCTGTATTGGAATACATCTCGCCCAAAAGCATTGAGAACAACGGCGCAAACCAATTCGAAATCAAAGCAGCCATCGCCGTCCCCGATAGTGTGACCATCCGCTCAGGATACAGTGCCAATGCCGAAATGGAACTGCAACACGCAGACGGCGCGCTGACCATCCCGGAAAGCGCCGTAGAGTTTAGCGGTGACTCTACATTCGTCTATGTACTGACCGATAGCGTCCCTGTACAAAAGTTTGAACGCCGGCAGGTCGTTACGGGTATCAGCAACGGTATAGATACCGAAGTGAAACAGGGACTGAAAGCCGGAGAAGCCGTTCGTGGACTTAAAATTGAAAAATAACTTCGTCAGACATGAAACCGAAATACTTACTCATAATGGCATCCATGGCATGCCTCCCGCTGCATGCCCAGCAAGAATGGACATTAAAACAATGCATCGACTACGCCATCGGACACAACCTCACCATCAAGCAACAAGAAGCCAATGCTGAACAAAGCAAGGTAGAACTGAATACCGCCAAATACAGCCGCCTGCCCGACCTGAACGGAAGTGCCTCGCAATCGTTCAACTTCGGACGAAGCCTGCAGGCCGACAACACCTACAGCAGCATCAACACCAAAAGTACCGGATTCAGCCTCTCTACCAGCGTGCCGCTCTTTACCGGTATGCAGATACCCAACAACATCGCCCTTTCGAAGCTGAACCTGCAAGCCGCTTTGGAAGACCTGAACGCGGCCAAAGAGAACATCAGCATCCAGGTGGCGTCCGCTTACCTGCAAGTGCTTTTCAATGACGAGCTGGCACAGGTGGCGCACGAACAGGTAGATTTAAGCAAGGAAATGCTGACACAAAAAGAAGCTTTCTTCCAGAACGGGAAGGCATCGGAATCAGAACTTTACGAAGCCAAGTCGCGTGTGGCGCAAGACGAACTTTCGGCGGTGCAAGCCGACAACAATTACCAGCTTTCTTTGCTCGACCTCAGCCAGTTGCTCGAATTGCCTTCACCCGACAGCTTTGCCATTGCCTTGCCCCCCACAGATGTGATTGAAAACCTGGGCACACCACTCCCGCCTTCCGACATCTACGCTGAAGCCTTGCTGATAAAGCCAACAATCAAAGCCGCCCAATACCGGCTTGAAGGAGCGCAGAAGAGTATCCGCATCGCACAAAGCGCCTACTACCCGCAACTCAGTTTAGGAGCAGGACTAAGCAGCAATTATTACAACGTATCGGGCAGGGAAAACGGAAACTTCGGCTCGCAATTGCGCGACAACTTCAGCCAGTATATAGGACTGACGCTGAGCGTCCCCATCTTCAACCGCTTTGCTACACGGAACCGGGTGCGGAGCGCACGCATCCAGCAGACCACCTTGGGATGGCAACTGGAAGACAGCAAGAAAAGCCTGTATAAAGAAATCCAGCAGGCATACTACAATACGTTGAGCGCCCAGACACAATATGCCAGCAGCCGCACCGCTACCGACGCCGCACAAGCTTCGTTCCAGTTGATGAAAGAAAAATACCTGAACGGAAAGGCCAATGCAACGGAGTATAACGAGTCGCGCACGGCATGGATGAAAGCGGTATCCGACCAGCTGCAAGCCAAATACAACTATTTGTTCCGCTTCAAGATTCTGGATTTCTACCGGGGGATTCCGCTGGAGCTGAAATAGGGCTTGTATAGTTGTTCAAGTTAAATGCAGAGACGCAAAAACGCAAAGTCCTTATTTTTAGAGAAAGCAAAGCACACGTGGAGAGAATCATTTGGCTTCGTATTCTTTGCTTTCTTTATAAAATAGCTTTTCTTCTATATTGAACACAGAGGCACAGAGGCACGGAGAAATAAATATATAGAGAAGGTAAAGACCATAGAGCCAGACTTTTACTCTGTGAACTCTGTTCTCTCAAAAAATAAAGCTCTGTGTCTTTGTGTCTCTGTGTTCCATTCCATTTTTCGCAAACCAATTTTGTTCTACTATAAAACGCTAAATGGATTGTCCGCATTTGCCAAATAACTGTAGGGGCAGGGTTTGCCTGCCCGAATGCGACCACAAATAGAGCAGTTGATGTTTTCGGGCGGGCAGACCCCGCCCCTACAAGTAAATGAAAGAACCGTGTCTCTGCATTAATCAATTATCCCAAGAAATTTCTCCGCTATAACGGATGGATTGCCGGTTACGCATGGTCACGGAGATAGAAGCAAAACCTTCCTCGGAAATGTCAATCCAGAAATCGTAGGTATCTTCTTCGGTCTTCGAAGAAAAGCTGATGGCATAGCCCTTTTTCTCCTTTTCCACATGGAGGTCGGTGGCGGTTGAGCAAAAATGCAAACCTTTGCCTCCCCCGTACGGAACCGAATAGGCTCGTCCGTAATAAGGCAAATACACGTCTACCGAGTCTTGTTTCAACTCCAGGCTATACAGGCTGGTCAGCGGAATGCTTCTTCCCCGCATCGGGTAAGCCATCGATACATCAATCTTGAAACATTTGCCGGCAATCAGCTTTTCAATATACGCCTGCCGTTCGGCTTTCTTTTCTTCCCTTGTCTGAGCAGGCAGGTTCCCGGCAAGAAGCAGGCCTGCCAAACATACAAAAATCCATTTCATTCGTTTCATTGTTTTCACCTTTTCTTCGGATGGCAAGTTACGCAAAAAGCGGTTTGCCGTTTCATAAAATAAGATAATAGCTTGAATAAAACGATAAAAAAGTGTCTATCCGAGAAGATGATTAGTTATCCAGGACGAGACAATAATAGTTTCAGGCAGTTTAGATATGCTGAAACCTTAGTTTCAATGCACTGAAACAAAAGTTTCAGCTTATTAAAACTAAGGTTTCAGCATATATAAACTCCCGAAACAACCTGTTGTCTCCTTTATTCCAAATGCAAATACACCTTCAGCGTATTGACATACTCCTCAAAGGCAGCCCTTCCTTCGGGGGTGATGCGGCAAGTGGTGCGGGGACGTTTCCCTTCAAATCCTTTTTCGATAGTGATGTAACCCGCCCCCGCCAGCTTGTCGAGTTGCACGCTCAGATTGCCGGCGGTGGATTCGGTCTTTTCTTTCAGGTAGACAAAATCGGCTTCCGCTTTCACCATCAGGATAGACATCACGCCAAGCCTTAGTTGGGAATGCAGTAAGGGATTCAGTTCTTTCGGCATAATTTCTTGGCTTTATGGTTAATGATATGTCCGGGGATAATCATCATCACGATAAAACAAAGGATATACAAAGGTATCGCCCAAGTGATGTAAATCGGTATGTCGCAGATGGCGCAGCTTGCCACAATTCCTCCCGCGGCTATACTGAACAATCCTCCGAATGTCAGACTTTGTTCACGGATGATGACCCCTTGCGCTATGCTTCCGAATCCGATAATGAAGAAGGCGTATGCAAACATCAGTACCCAGCAGTTGTACCCGCAAAACATAAAAGCCATGCAAATAATACCAAACAAGCAGGCAATAATGCTCACATTCTTCCAGATTCCGGCGGAAATCTTATCAACGTAGCTGGATGAATGTGACTTTACGCCGGTTTCTTTCCTTTTTTGTTTTTGCATAACCCCATACCCGATGAGTGGAATCAAGAACCAAAGCCAGTTGACTTGCGGGGTTTGAACCCATAAAAGCAGGGCATAGACAAGGATAGCCGTACATACCGATACATATCCCCATATCAAAAGGATATTCCCGTCGCCCACTTCCAGTTTGTTTTTCGTTTCCTGAATCATCCGAGTGATGATTTCCAGGCTTTCTCTTTCGTTTAATGTCTTTTCTTCCATAATTGTCTATTGTTTTAAAGTGGATAAATAAGTTTATGATATAAACTAAATATATCAAATAAAAGCAAGAGTGCGCGCTTTCCCTTGCTTCTGTTTGCAAATATAGAATAGTTTATTTTATAAACCAAATATAGCCTGCAATTTAACATCAATTAATAAAATGAAAAATGAGGAAACGCATGCGGGCATAGCGATTCTTCATTCTTCACTTTCATTTATCAGACTCCGCTGAATGCGCTGAATCCTCCGTCTACCGCCAATACGGCTCCGGTTACGAAACTTGCGGCATCGCTGCACAAGAACTGCACGGCACCGTTAAGTTCAGAGATGTCGCCAAAACGACGCATCGGAGTCTTGGCGATGACCTTCTTGCTGCGGTCGGTGAGCGAACCATCAGGATTAATCAGGATGGCACGGTTCTGGTTTCCGATGAAGAAGCCCGGCGCGATGGCGTTCACACGGATTTTCTCACTGAACTTAATAGCCATTTCCTGAGCCATCCAACGAGTAAAGTTTTCTACCGCACTTTTAGCCATCGAGTAACCCGGCACACGGGTAATCGATTCATAAGCCGCCATCGATGATACGTTGACAATGGCACCGCTTTGTTGTTTCGCCATGATTTCACCGAATACCAAACACGGATATACCGTCCCGTTCAAGTTCAGGTCGACTACCTTGTCCAAGTCTTCTACTTTCATGTCGAATATGTTCTGGTCTACTGTCAGAGTTCCGCCCGGAATATTACCACCTGCCGCATTCACCAGGATATCCACACGTCCCCATTGAGCGAGCACTTTTTCTTTCACCGCATTCAGGCTGGCGATATCAAGCACGTTGCATACCGTACCTCTTACTTCGCTTCCTGCCGCTTTCAGACGCTCTACTGCGGCATCTACACGGTCCTTGTGAGCCCCGATGATAATCACCTTAGCTCCTGCACGCAAGAAACCTTCTGCTATGTTACTCCCTAACACTCCGGAGCCGCCCGTTACGACAGCTACCTTACCTTCAATACTGAAAATTTCGTTCATACTGTTTTTATTATTAATATAACTAAAAATGGACTTCTTTCCTTGATAAAGGACAATTACAACACCTGCTATCGGCGTCAAGCATCAATCCGTTTACTGGCGGCTTCCTTCCGCGCGCATTCACGGCAGATGCCTTTTACCATATAATTGATGCCGTGCATTTCAAAACCGTCGGGCAAATGTATCACGGGGATATGGATGCCCCGGAAGCAGAACGTATGATGGCACACCTCGCAGTAAAAATGCGTGTGCATGTCATCAATACTACAAGTCTCTTCGCCCGTACAAGCCTCGTATTTCAACGACCCGCTCCCGTCTTCGATATCGTGTACCACATGATGCGCCAAAAACACATTCAGACTACGGAATATCGTCGACTTGTCTACCGTCTCAAGCCTTGTTTCCAAATCGAGCAACGACACCGGACTCCCGGCTTCCGCTATCGCCTTAAACACCAAGATGCGGACGGCGGTAGGCTTCACTCCTTTCTTTTCCAAACGGTCGATATAATGTTGGTTAGTTTCCATCCTATTGTGTTTTCATGTCACTTTTTTCCGTTTCGGAGTGCAAGTTAAACAAAAAAAACGATAACTTGCCCCAAAGCCTGCTTAAATTTTCCAATTAAAGAACGTTGACTATCTCCAAGACTGAAAAATTCCATCCAAAGAAATAATTTTTTCGGATTTTATTCGTACCTTCGTCTCATCTGTCAAGGAATACCGAGAAATCTGTATTAAAAGAAGAACTGTATCTAATCACTTAATAGTAAAATAGATGAAACATCTAATGAAAACATGGTGCTCTGCGGCGTTGATGACCGTATGCGTATCAGCGGCAGAGGCACACATCCCGGTGAAAATAGAAACATTCCCGATGAGCAGCGTGAGACTAACCAAGAGTCCGTTCAAACATGCGGAAGACTTGGACATCCGTTACCTCTTAGGCATCGACCCTGACCGGTTATTGGCTCCTTACCTAAAAGGTGCCGGATTGATTCCAAAAGCCGAAAACTATCCCAACTGGGAAAATACCGGATTGGATGGTCACATCGGCGGGCACTATCTTTCCGCCCTATCTTACATGTATGCCGCTACGGGTAATGCGGAAATCAAAGACCGGTTGGACTATATGCTGTCCGAGATGAAACGTTGCCAGGATACATCGGGCGACGGTTACTTGTGCGGGGTGCCAGACGGCCGGAAGATGTGGTCGGAAATTAAGTCCGGCAATATCCGCGCTAATTCATTCGGATTGAATGACCGCTGGGTACCACTCTACAATATCCACAAGACCTACGCCGGATTGCGCGATGCCTACCTTGTAGCCGGATGCAAGGAAGCCCGGGATATGTTTGTAAAACTGACAGACTGGATGGCAAACCTGACAAACGGTTTGACCGAAGAACAAATGCAAGACATGTTGCGTAGCGAACACGGCGGCCTGAACGAAGTGTTTGCAGACGCAAACGCCATCACTGGCGATACTTCCTACCTGGAATTGGCACACCGTTTCTCCCATAAAGACATTCTCAACCCTTTGTTAAAACATGAAGACCAATTGACTGGCAAACATGCCAACACACAAATCCCGAAAGTCATAGGCTACAAACGAATAGCAGACTTGGAAGGTAACAAGGCATGGGACGATGCGGCACGTTTCTTTTGGGAAACAGTAGTGACGCACCGCAGCATTTCCATCGGTGGCAATAGTGTACGCGAGCATTTCCATCCGGAGAACGACTTTTCCAGCATGATGACAAGCGAACAAGGGCCGGAGACTTGCAATACCTATAATATGTTGCGGCTCACCAAGATGCTCTACCAGACAAGCGGTGACTCGCGCTACATGGATTTTTACGAGCGGGCGTTATTCAACCATATTCTTTCTACCATAGACCCCATACAAGGCGGCTTCGTCTATTTCACACCTATGCGCCCGGGACATTACCGAGTGTATTCCCAACCCCAGACAAGCTTTTGGTGCTGCGTAGGTTCGGGCATGGAAAACCATGCGCGCTATGGTGAGATGATTTACGCTCATCAAGGTGAAAATGAATTGTATGTGAACCTGTTTATTCCTTCCGTACTGCAATGGGGCAATGTGACGGTAGAACAAAAAACCGCATTTCCGGCCGAAGAAGCTACGACGGTGCGTATTTCGGCAACAAAAGCAAAAGAATTTGCCGTAAAGTTCCGTGTACCTGAATGGACAGATGTTTCGCAAATGAAACTGACCGTAAACGGAGAAACACAAGAGATAACAGCTTCTGACGGTTATGTAACGGTAAACCGCAAATGGGCGGATGGTGATGAAATACGTCTGACGCTACCCATGTCTCTTCATGCAGTCAAGCTTCCAGACGGTTCAGCCAACTATTCTTTTATGTATGGTCCGATAGTGTTGGCCTCACGGATGGGCAAACAAGACCAAATAGGTTTATTCGCCGATGAAAGCCGCGGTGGCCATATCGCCGCAGGACCGCAATATCCATTGCAGGACATGCCGGTACTGGTAGGCGATACGACCAACGTATTGTCCCATGTCCATAAGGTAGGAAACAAGCCGATGACATTCAAACTCGATGGTTTATACCCCGAAAACTACAAGGAAATGACACTGGAACCGTTTAACGGAGTACACGAATGCCGTTACATGGTGTACTGGCCCATGATTTCGGCAGAGAAACTGAAAGCGCAGCAAGAAGCTTTGACCCGCACGGAACAAGAACGTGCTACCTTAGAAGCCGCCACAATAGACAAAGTTACCTGTGGCGAACAACAACCGGAAAGTGACCATTTCATCCAATCGGAGAAAGCCGTTACGGGAACAGACAACGACCGTCATTGGCGCAGCACGGATAAGAACGGATGGTTCTCTTATCAACTGAAAACCAACGGACGTATGGCTGGTAAAATACGTGTGGAATGTGTCATGACTCAACATGCCGGTTTGACCGTAAGCGTAGAAGGTAAAAACGCAGTCCAGGTTTCCCCGGAAAATGCGGACGGACAGCAAATCTTGGAATTTATGGTTCCCGAAAAAATGCAGGACAAGGATGTGTTGACCGTGAAGTTTGCTTCCGGAGAGAAAGACGTCACACCACGTATATATGAAGTAAGATTAATGGAAATCGACAAAAAAATAAAAGACAAATGAAAAAAACAATTTTCATGGTATGCGCAGCCATTCTGTGGAACGTACAAATGGCCGCACAATCGGTTGGTTCATGGACAGCCGACAATGGAAACGGAACATTTACCAATCCGTTATTTTATGATGAATTTTCCGACCCCGACATGATTCGGGTGGGTGAAGACTTCTATTTGGCTGGAACAACAATGCACTGCACGCCAGGTGTAGTTATTCTCCATTCCAAAGATTTAGTAAACTGGGAATTCCTGAGCTATTGTTTCGAACGTTTTGACATGGGCGATGAATTCCGGCTCGAAAACGGTAAAGAAGCATACGGGCAAGGCATCTGGGCACCATGTATCCGTTACCACAATGGGAAGTTTTATGTTTTCTCAAACATCAACGGCCATGGCATGCAAGTATTCATTGCCGAAAATCCTGCCGGACCGTGGGAGCACATCAACATGGGCGGAAACATTTATGACCTGTCTGTCTTGTTTGATGATGACGGAAAGATATACGCCGTGTATAAATACGACGAAGTGCGGATGATAGAAATCAAGCCTGACTTCAGCGGTTATGTAGAAGGTAGCGAACGGGTTATCATCCCAGCCGGCAATGCTATGGGCGAAGGACACCATTTCTATAAAATCAACGGAAAATATTACATTATCAGTGCCAATTATGCACCGGTAGGACGAATGCAATGCGCCCGTGCCGACCGTCCGGAAGGACCGTATGAGACAGTAACTATCAGCATGAAAGAAACATTCGGCACCATGCGTGCCATGACAGTGGAAAATGTAGGACTGGGGTCTCCTGTACCAAGTGACGGATTCCAATTCAAAATCAATGAACCACAAGGTAATTACCTTAGTGCCGTACCTTTGCACCAAGGCGGCATCGTAGATTTGCCAAACGGCGAATGGTGGGGCTTCTCCATGATAGACTTCATGGCAGTGGGGCGTACTACATGTCTGTCTCCCGTAACTTGGAAAGACGGATGGCCTTATTTCGGGTTGCCGGGAAATTTAGGACGTTCGCCACGCACATGGTTCAAGCCCAACGTGGGCAAAAACGTACAACCGCATGCGCCGTATGTACGGAGCGACAACTTCGATGGCAAAGCGTTATTGCCCATTTGGCAATGGAATCACGAACCTGTGGACAATAAGTGGAAACTCGCGAACGGAAAACTCCGGCTATACACACTTCCTGCCAAAGATTTCCTATGGGCACGGAATACATTGACACAACGTGGCATCGGGCCGGTTTCCATAGCTACAGTAGAGGTGGATGCTTCACGGCTAAAGGAAGGTGACATTGCTGGAATCGGACTGCTCAATATGCCTTATGCATGGATGGGACTGACTAAGGACGGCAAGAGCTATGTACTGCGCTGGCATGACCAAGCTTCCGGACAGAAAAAAGATGTCGAAATTGAAGGAACCGCTTCTCTCCGGATTACGGGAGACTTCCATCGTGCACGGGCGCAATTCAGTTACAGCACAGACGGCAAGACATTTACCAACATAGGAGACAGCGTGCGGATGCCCTATCAGCTCAAAACATTCCAAGGCACACGTTATGCGCTATTTGCCTATACAACGAATGACAAACCGGGAGGTTATGCACAATTTGACAATTTTGTGGTAGAAGAACCCATGGCCGACCGCAGCAAAAACCTACCTCTGGGTAAAGTAATCACATTGGTAAACTTAGGTTCCGGCAATCCGGCATGGGCTAATCCGCACGGAATGTTACATTCAGGAAGCAAGAATGCCAATGGAATGGAATGCCGTTTCCGTGTACACGACCGGGGACAAGGCCGTGTGGCACTTGAAGCTTTGAACGGCACCGGTTTCGTAACGGTAGTCGGCGAAGGTTTGTCATCTGATGTACGGCTATTGAAGGAAGAAACAGAAGGCAGCCTGTTCCTTTGGCAAGATATGCTTTACGGACAATGTATGCTGCTTTCTTTAAAAACAAACCGTTATGTAGGCATTCATCCCGAAACGGGTGAGCCTTATTCCGCTGATTGGCAAGGCACATTGCCCGACCGGAAAGACGGTACGGTATTCAGTTGGAAAGTTATAACAGAGAAATAGTTACGCAATCAGTCCTTGTAGGGATGGGATAACCCGCCTGTATGCATCCGTATGGATGTTTTCGGGCAGGCTTCCCTGCCCCTACAAGTTATATTGACCTATATAGACATTACATATTGCGGAATTACCGCTTGACATTCGTAAGCAAAGCGTTTCCGTTTTTAATAGGATTCCATCCATCGTTACCAGCCAACACTTGCTCTGGTTGGTATTTACTGATATCGGCCAGCTGATGGCTATACTTAACACGTGCAGACGGATTGGCGCCTTCACCCGTGCTTTGATATTCGGCATAATAAACGGTTTGCTCGTTTGAAGCTTTCCCCCAATTATTCCATCCTTCGGGAACAATGTGCTTACCCATCTCACACTGGATATAGACGGCTTGGGCGTATGGACGCCATGGACGGGAAAGATAAACTTTTCCAGCCTCATCAGCAGCAGTCAGACGGCAATTCCAAAATACATAGCCATACACTTTTCCTTGGTCGGTAGAAGGCGCGGTCACATACCCATCACCCAGACTATGAATCTCGCAATCCTTGAATACGGCTGTACTCCATCCGAAAATAAAATCTACCGTACCTTCGATGTAACATCCTTCATAATACTGACGGCTCTCTTTTCCGTAAGTATAAAGCGTATCTTGATTTCCTAAGAAACGGCAATTCTTAAAATAAGCACGGTCTCCGTCTATAAAACACGCCACGGCTTGCCCCACCCGTCCTGCCGTATTGGCAAACGTGATATGCTCGGCATAGAAATCGGGAGCATAAATATACACCGTAGATGAACCCGAAGTAGACATTTCATCGCCGAAAATATTTTTCTTAGAAGCATAATTATCATCGGTAATGACAGCCCCTTCCTCACCTATCAACGATACATTGATTTTACATTCGGGGATAATCACCCGTTCCTTATATTCGCCTTTGCGCACAAGAATCGTGGTGCGCTTATTCTTACGGAAATCGGGTACGGCATTAATGGCTTCTTGCACTGTAAAGAAATCGCCACTCCCATCTTTTGCCACCACAAAATCGTAATAACGTACATATTTGCCCAATTCGGGGATTTGCTTCTCGATAGCTTGCACGGCCAATTTCGCGACCTTACGTGCTCCATACACATTAAGATGGGTATTGTCTTGACGTCCTTTTGGACAAGCAGGCGATACTCCTTTCGGAATCCACATGAAAAGTTCCTTCGAACCTTCCACTCCCATAGATTCTACCAATTCTTTGGTCGCTTTATTCAAATCAATAAAAGTAACTCCCATTTCTCGAGCCACATTACGAGGAGAATCGAGGTATTTTCCATGCGTATCGACCAAGGTATCTCCCTCTACAATATCATCCGACTGCTCGGATCGCACATCATCGGCAGCTACAGCCTGGGGATTCGCGCCAAAGTTACGACGCACAATGGAGTTAAACAATACCGGGATACCGCCTTTGGCACGCGTTTCACGCACAAACTTGCGGAGGTTTTCATCGAAAGTAGTACCCGGGTCAGTATGACGTTTCGGGTCGGCTTTCTCATCATTATGCCCAAACTGGATAAATACATAGTCGCCCGGACGAATCTTGTTTACCACTGCGTCCCATCGTCCCTCATTGATGAAACTCTTCGAACTTCTGCCGTTTACGGCATGGTTTTCCACCCGCACATCTTCGGTGAAATAGCCTCCTAAGACATGCCCCCAACCGCGTTCCTGATTCCCGGCATCCAAGGACTTATTCGCCATGGTAGAATCGCCAATCATGTAAACGGTTATCACACGGTCGGACCGGAATGCCGACAAGAACAAAACCGCCAGCATCATGCAAAGCAAATGAATCTTTTTCATATTGTCATATAAAGATTGTTTGGTTAAATAAATCATCACTTTTTCAAATGAAACTCCTGATTGAAAAAATCCAATACAGCCTGTTGTATTTCCTTGCTACAGAAATGAGGCAAATCGTACAACCGGGTTCGGAAATGCGCTTCGGCTCCTTGGCTTTTCCATACTTGACGCATGACATCGTATGCCGACTTCACACCTTCAACGGGAAATAGTTTATCTTTCAATCCATTGGTAAACATCATTGGCTTAGGACAAGCGATGCTCGCCACGTGCGGATAATCCATGTACCTACGGATACCGGGTATCAGCATAGCGTATGCCGAACCACCTTTGTTCTGATTATTGGCCAAGGTCATCAGGCTATCGGTTGTATTCATCCAGCAAACCGCAGCACCAGCCTTCACCTCATCGGTACCCGCCATGGTCATCCATGCCCGGTGCGCTCCCATCGAAAACCCCATCGCACCAATTTTTTCCTTGTCGACAAAGGGAAGCGAACCGAGAAACTCGGCACTACGGATATCATCCCAAGCGATAAGGCTTCCCCACGACATTCCCATTTGCGCCAAATTGGCTGACAAAGCCTGCTGAGCATCATAGCTGGCATATTCCTTTCTTCCTCTTTCTCCCCAAAGCAAGGCATCGACCGCCAATACCACATATCCGTTCCGGGCAAAAAAGTCGCCAACATATTGCCCGTCGTAACATCGCACCGCCCAATCGTCGGCATCTTCCATCACGACCTTAGAAACATGAAACGGACGCACCATCTTTTCTTTCCCGATAGTGAAATGAGCACCGTGGTCATGCATCAAAAGTATGGCAGGGAAAGGCCCTTCTCCATCGGGGACCAACAAATAGGCAGGCACACGCGACCATGCCGACACATTGAAGACAATTTTCCGCACCGCATATCCGTCCCGCTGCTCACTTTCAACAGTCTGCATATCAAAATCTGCCTTGGGAGGAGCGGGTTGCATACACTCCAACAGTTTCTCCCGCGCCTGGACACGCCAGCGCTTGAAGTCTTTTTCCGGAGCGTTCCCCCATGCCAACGGATATGTCAGACTCTGCTTTAGCTCTTGATAAAACACAGGCATATTGCCTATCACTTCGTATCCCGCACACTTTTGTCCGATTTCTACTTTCTTGAGCCATGCCGGATAAGCCCGCAAGACAGCTTCGGGCGCATACGTATACCATCCGTACCCCACCCTACGCTCCGGCTCTACGTCTTCCAGCCGATACACTTTCTTCCCGTCCCGATTCGCCATAAAAGGACGATTGGTATCCAATTCGTAAAAGCGCGCCCAGATGCGGGGAGCTTTCTTATCCTTTACCACAATCCGGTCGTATGGATATTCCGGATTTGTCATCTGCTCTTTCCCGACAGGCACTTTTTCTACCCGAATGCCCCGGATAGCCGATTTTTCCAACCAAGCTACACCCGCCTTCACGGCTTCTACAACCAGCGAATCGGGATGAGGGATATCCATCAGCAAACGCAAAATGGCACAACTTTCGCCCGACACCAATGAAGGAAGCTCGTATGTCCGCGCTTTTACAGGAAGTAAACTCTCATTATCATGCTGTTGTCCCCATACGGTCTTCACTCCGTTTTGCACATACTGGGTACGCAAAATCACCTCCTTGCCTTTTTGCCATGCCTGATAAATACGTTTCTTCCTGGATTCATCCAACCAAGTATAATGTATATCCCCTTGTCTGATACGGGAAAAAAGCTCCAATACGCCCGTAGTCACATTATCATTATAAGTAATGGCGTCCACGTCCCATCCCCGCCAGCCACCGTTTTTCTTTTGAGTCTTGAGCAGATAGTCCAATCCTTTGATTGCCGCATTCTTATATTTCGACTGCTTGGTGAGCACATAAACCTGCGCCAAATAATCGACTTGCGAATAAGTGTTCCGATTGTCCAACGTGCTCTTCCGCTCCCTTGGTTTCAACGTGGAGCGTACAGAATCGACGGGAATAATGGCAAGCCAGTCGATGTTCTTCGGCCATCCGCCGTCTTGGTTCTGATAAGCGATAAAGTTATCGGCAATTTCTTTATATTGTTCGGGAGCATACCGGGCATAATGGCGCACGGGATGTCCTAAATTCCAATGGTGGATGCCGTCCGACATATTTTCCAGTGAAGGGATAACCTGAGCGTCCAGCCCTCCTGCTATCCCCAACATCCACACAAGCAAGCTCCATATTTTCTGTCTCATCGCTCTAAATCCGGATACAAATGGTTCACCAGCCCATTGAGATAAATTTCCAAATTGGTATAATCGGCACTCAAAGTATAAGAAGCCGAATCGGAAGCATCGTTCGGATTCAAGCCATTCTGTTTTTCCCATTCGTCGGGCATACCATCAGCGTCTGTATCTTGAGGAGCTGTTTCCGACTGGTACACGGGCCATCCTCCTACATCGCTCGGCTGGTCTATCATCCCATTCGTACTTCCACGGCTTCCTTCGTAAGTATAGATACCTTTACGGGTCTCGTCCACGATGCGTTGGTCGTATGCATCGCGCTTATAAGAGGCACCGGCATACCGGAGCACTGATTCATAAGCCTCATGTGCCGGCTGAAGGGTAGTGTGTTCGGCTATGTCGAAAGGCTTTTCTGATAAATACGCCGATTTTTCCACGGTTTTGTCTTTCAGTATCAGACCTGCCGCATTATCCTTATTCACTTTCCCGATGTCTTTCCGTTGCTTTTCGGTCAGTTTGGCACAAGAAGCATCCATATAGTTTCCGTCCAGGTAGAACACGCCATGCGTTCCTTTCACGTTTTTGTTCTCTCCGTCATCGGGATAAGCCGTAAACAAGCGTTTATACGAAGCGACAGTAGCAGTGTACGGACCGGGTTTGTAATAATTGTTCAAGAAGTTGTACGAACCTCCTTCTCCTGCATACGCGCCTGCACTTCCGTAATTGTAAATCACATTATTAAAAAGTTCTACCCGCTCTTCTTCAGGCTTTCCCGTATAGCGGCTTCCGCACAAACGAGGCGTACGGTTGGAATGATGGGCAAGCAAGTTATGATGGAACGAAGCGGGCTGGCCTCCCCAGATGCCTCCATAGCCGTGTTTCCCTTTCTCGTGGATAGAGTTAAGCAGGCTCTCACTGGCAATGCACCACTGCATGGTAAAGTTGCGGTTATCATAAAAAGTAGCGCATTCATCGGTCGACCAGCTCATCGAGCAATGGTCAATAATGATATTCCGGTGATTACTGAACCCGTTTATCGCATCATCGCCCTTATGTTTTACATCGACCCCCATACGCGAACGGATGAAACGGATAATCACATTATCCGCCTTTATCCCCATCGTATAGTTCTTCAAGCAAATGCCGTCGCCCGGAGCTGTTTGCCCGGCAATGGTCAAATCACCATTATTGATATAAAGCGGCTCCTGCAATTCGATGATGCCACTTACGGCAAACACGATGGTACGCGGCCCTTTCTTACGGATTGCCCAACGTAAGGTGCCCTCCGAACCATCATCTTTTAATGAATTAACGATATACACGCTACCGCCTCTTCCTCCGGTAGTATATTTCCCTGCCCCATCTGCTCCGGGAAAAGCCAGAACTCGGGATGAAACGGAGGCGGAAGAATTATCAGCCCATGCCGTCGTAGGAAACGAGCCAAATACAGAAACAGCTATCAGACAGCCAGCCAGCCATTTTTTTCTTTTCGGATACATAGTACAATAGTTAGTTATAAAATTATTATTTGTAAATATTTTTACGCTGCCCTATAG
>ERZ779874.1617-NODE-1617-length-21287-cov-51.828514_pt1 | contig 21287 bp, 20 predicted proteins | sample MGYA00511031_ERZ779874 | MGnify/ENA primary metagenome ERZ779874 (study PRJEB29588, sample SAMEA2156850) | human gut metagenome | biome: human gut; feature: human-associated habitat; material: faeces | place: Denmark | collected 2008/2010 ...
GCCGCATGTTCGGCTATCCGGGCATCGACCTTCAGGACAAGTGCTGGATTCTCCTTGCCAAGTACAACCTGCGGATGCTCATCCTGACCTGCGGCGTCAACGGCAGCTACGTCTTCACGCCGGGCGAGGTGTCGTTTGTAGAGACCCCGAAGGTGGAGGTTGCCGACACGGTAGGTGCAGGCGATTCGTTTACCGCGGCTTTCGTTGCCTCTATCCTGCGTGGCTTGCCCGTAAACGAGGCGCACCGGCTGGCGGTAGCCACTTCGGCATTCGTCTGCACGCAAAACGGCGCGATGCCGGTATTGCCTGCGCGGCTGACGGAAGGACTCACCACAGAATAATAAGGAAACGCAGATTAGCGCAGATTTCCGCAGATTAAAAATAAAAAACAATCCGTGTGAATCCGCGCCAATCTGCGTTTATGTAGAGACGATGTGCACATCGTCTCTACTATGGTGATATTCAATATTTTTTTATTTCATTTGCACGGCAAGTTAGAGGGAGAAAACGGAAATTCCAAAAGAATTTGATAATTTTTTGTAGATTTGTCCGTATAAAATTTTGTGCCTATGAAAACGATTCTCTTTTTATTATTATCGCTTGCCCTGCTTTCTTGCCAAGGAGGGAAAAAACAAAATGTTCAATCTGCAGATACGGTAAAGGAGGATGAATTTATAGCCAGCGTTTTATACACTGCACCTCCGTATTATGTGATAGGCAAAGATACAATTTATAATTATGCTACAGACCCCATATTTCCTGTACATACTTCCGATCCCGAAAATCCGCTTTTATCGATAGACCTAAAGAATTATGTGCAAAAGAAGTTAGCCGATGTACACCTTGGTAAAGGAATAGTGGATGTTGCTTTCCTTATTGATAAAAAAGGATATGTCCGTCAGGTAATCATTGAAAAATCGGCGGAAGAGAACGGTGCCAGTCCCAATGTGGCCGCCCGTATGGATTCCATTGCCTGCAAAGTAATAGCCGACCTGCCCCGTTTCACTGCTCCAGCAAAACGAAAGGGTAAGCCTGTGAATTTCTTAAAGAGGTGGACGGTACGGTTTGAGTGACTGAAGCTCCCGTTTTTGCGGATTTGCAATCCGCAAGCATCGAGTATGAGGATTTTTAATCCGGTAAACGACTAAGTTACCGCTTTCTGTTAGGTATCTGCTGAGCGGATTAAAATTGACTTTGTCGACCTTCGGTTCCTTATACTCATTTACGCCGGATTGTAAATCGGCGTGACGGTTAACGGTATTTCAGCTCAGAGTTCGAAGACGATGTGGCAAGGCTTTCCGTCGATATAAAAGGTAAGGCGGTACAGCCCTTTTTCTATCGAATCGGTCGTGCCGTTGTAGAGCGGAAAAGAAAAGTGTGCCGTTTCGTTCGGACGAATGGTTCGTATGAGTTCCACCAAATTGTATCCCGTAAGTTCCGTCTCCGGCTTGGGGATGGGATAAATGTGGCTGGGGTCATCAGGGGCGCTTTCCCGAAGAAAATCGAAAGGGTAAGACGTGGAGGCTTCTTTCTTTTTATAATGCTGTTCGGACGGAGCGAGTTGGGTGGTCACGTTTTTCCATCTCCCGTTTCCGTAATGAAAGACCTCGCAGGGGAAAACGCCGTATGGCATTTGCAGCTCACGACCGTCTTCTGCGGTATTCATCAGAGTCACATACACCATGCTGTCTTGCAGGCTGACGCGCCATGCCTTCTTGATTTCTTTCGGAAAGCCGGACGTGCCGAGAGTCATGGTGTCCGCTTGCTCCTGTTGGACGGAACCGGCTGTTTTGTGGCTCTTTTGTGCCTTGTCTCCGCAGCCCGGCAGGCAGAGGAGGCACAGGAGCATTCCTAAGATTCGTGTTTTCATCGTTGTTCCGGTTTACTGCATGGGTTGAGATTGTTCTAATCGGCGATGTCGTTCAGATCGAAGTAGAGCAAGCGTGTGGCGGCTCCCTCGTCTTCTGCCGTCAGCGGCACGAACTTCTGCTTGAAATAGAAAGGTATGGCGGCGGCGTATGCGTCTACCGTGAGGAAACGGCAGCCGGTCTTGTTGTCGGCGAGGATAACTTTTGATAGACCTTATTATAAATTCGCCTATGTGTTGTCCTTTTAATTCTTGACTGACAGCCAAACGGCAAATTTTTGCAGCCGGGTAGCTTTTCAACCGTTTTTCGTTGACAAACCGATGTCTCCGGAAACGGTTGAATTCCGTTTTAGTGGGAAAATCAGACATAGACACGCGGTCGTTTGCCAAACTGAAATATGCGGCTATGTGTTCGTGGTTTTCATCATCTGCCGCTTCGAACACATAAGTAACCGCCAATAAGGCTTGCTGGTAGAATCCGGATTCATTTAAAATAAAATCGTTCAAGTCGGCATCGCCGCAATCGAACGATTTTACTTTTTCTTCAGGTCCCAACTTGCGTACGATGTAAGAAGAGAAGGGCGTTTGCAGGCTGGCTTTCATACGTTTTTCTTTTTTGTACGTTCGCCCAAATCGAGCATCTTTAAAAATAACGCATAATCAGCCAGTCTTTGTTCTCTTTCTTCCGGCGTTTCCCGGCGGACTTGCTTCATCCGCTCCTCGAACCGCCGTGCGTCTTCCCCGAAGAGTATCGGGGTTTCTTTGATGGGTCTTGCCATAGCTTTTCCTTTCTCTTTATGGATTCTGCCGCAAAGGTAGCGATTTATTCGTTGCGGATTATGCGGAGCGGTCAATTAATTTTCTGAATCTGCGCAATCTGTGGTGAAAATTACGCCGGAAATGCGTATCTTCGCATCGGTAAGAACTTAAACGGATGATACGATGAGGCACAACTGCATATCCTTGGTAAGCTTGTTTCTGCTGCTGGCGCTGCTGGCGGGATGCTCCGGACAGCAACGGCGGTACGTCATCGGCGTGTCGCAGTGCAGCGACGACGAGTGGCGCGAGCAGATGAACCGGGAAATCACGCGCGAGGCGTTGTTTTATCCCGAGGCGGAGGTGGTGTTCCGCAGCGCGGGCGATGACAACAAGCGGCAGATACACGACATCGAACTGCTGATGCGCAACAAGGTGGACCTGCTGGTGGTGTCGCCCAACGAGGCGGATGTCCTTACGCCGGTTATCGAGAAGGCATACAGCAAAGGGATTCCGGTGATATTGGTCGACCGGAAGATACACTCCAACCAATATACGGCGTATATCGGCGCCGACAATTATGCCATTGGTTACAACGTGGGCGAATACATCGCCTCGCGCCTGCAAGGCAAGGGACGGGTGGTGGAGGTGACGGGGCTGCGCGGCTCTACGCCTGCGGCGGAACGCCACCGGGGTATGACGGACGCTTTGCGCGAGTATCCCGACATACGGGTGACGGCTTCGGTGGATGCCGGCTGGAGGCGCGACCGTGCGCGCCTGGTGTTCGACTCGCTCCTGACGCACGCTCCGGAGATAGACATGGTGTTTGCGCACAACGACCGCATGGCGGCAGGTGCCTACGAGGCGGCGGTGAAGTACGGGCGAGAGAAGGAAATGCTGTTTGTGGGCATCGACGCGCTGGCGGGCGAGGGATATGGCGTGGAGCAGGTGGCAAGCGGGCAGCTCGACGCCACCTTTATTTATCCTACCGGCGGCGACCGGGTGATGCAGACGGCGATGGCTATCCTGACGGGGAAGCCTTACGAGCACGACGTTGCGCTCTCTTCGGCGTTGGTCAACAAGGGGAACGCGCGGGTGATGCGGATGCAGACCGGGCAAATCCGTCAGCTGGACGAGAAGATAGACATGCTGGACAAGAGGATAAACCATTTCCTTACCCGTTACGCTTCGCAGCGCGTTTTGCTGTACACGTGCGTGGTGATGCTGGCGTTGTTCGGCATCGCGTTGTTTGTCGCCGTGCGGGGCTTTTGGACAAAGAACCGGCTGAACGTGGAGCTGTCCGAGCAGAAGAAACAGCTGGAGGCGCAGCGCGACCAGCTCATCAGCCTTTCCAGGCAGTTGGAAGAGGCGACGCATGCCAAGCTGGCTTTCTTCACCAACGTGTCGCACGACTTCCGTACGCCGCTTACGCTGATAGCCGACCCCGTCGACCAGCTGGAGGCAAGCCAAAACCTGAACGAGCACGAGCGTTTCCTGCTCCGCATCGTGCATAAGAACGTGACGGTGCTGTTGCGCCTCGTCAATCAGATACTCGACTTCCGCAAGTTCGAGAGCGGCAAGCTGAAGATGTACCTTTCGGAGTTTGACATCGCCGGGGAGATGAACGAGTGGACCGAGGCTTTCCGCACGCTTTCCTATCGCAAGCATGTGCATTTCTCGGTGTCGGCGGCTCCTTCCGATGAGGGATATACGATGATAGCCGATGCCGGGAAGCTGGAGCGGATAACGTATAACCTGTTGTCGAACGCATTCAAGTTCACGCCCGAGAACGGACGGGTGGAGCTTGCCTTGTCGCAATTCGAGCACGGGGGGACACGCTGGCTGCGCTATCAGGTCTCGGATACCGGAGTGGGCATTTCCGCCGAGCACGTGCAGCACATCTTCGAGCGTTTTTACCAGATAGACGTGCATTATGCCGGTTCGGGCATCGGGCTGGCGTTGGTGAAGGCTTTCACCGAGATGCACGGCGGCACGGTGAAGGTGGATTCGGCAGAAGGCAAGGGCACCATCTTTACGGTGGAGATGCCGATGAAGCAGGCGGGCACGCTTGCCGAAGGGCTGGAGAAGCAGGCGGTTCCGGCAAGCCTGAAAGAGGGAGCGGTGCTTTCCGCCGGTCAGGGAACGGTGCAGGCGTCTCCGGAAGCGGGCGAAGACGACCGGCGTGAAACGGTATTGGTCATCGACGACAATCAGGACGTGCGCGACTATGTCAGGTTGCTGCTGGAGAGGGAATACCGGGTGCTGGAGGCCTCCAACGGGCAGGAAGGGCTTCAGCAGGCGATGAAATACGTGCCCGATGCCATTATCTGCGACGTGATGATGCCGGTGATGGACGGCATGGAGTGTTGCCGGAGGCTGAAGTCGGAAGTGCAGACCTCGCACATCCCGGTGATGATGCTCACCGCCTATACGATGGACGAGCAGAAGGTGCAGGGCTACGAGTGTGGGGCGGATTCGTACATCCTGAAACCTTTCAGTGCCAAGCTGCTGCAGGTGCGCTTGCGGAACCTGATAGATAACCGCCGCCGTCTGCAAAGCTTCTTTGCCGACCGTTCGGCTCTGAAACAGGAGTCAATCAGCGAGGTGGACAAGGGCTTTGTGGAGAAACTGCGCGAGTTGATTGAAGCCCGTTTGGGCGATGCGGGTTTGAGTGTGGAAGACTTGGGCGGGGAATTAGGGCTGAGCCGTGTCCAGCTCTACCGGAAGTCTAAGGCGTTGACCGGTTACTCGCCCAACGAACTGCTCCGCATCGCGCGGTTGAAACGTGCCGCATCGCTGCTGGCCTCTACCGACAAGACCATCGCCGAAATAACGTATGAAGTAGGTTTCAGCGCGCCTTCGTATTTCACCAAGTGCTATAAAGACTACTTCGGCGAAAGCCCTACCGATTTCTTGAAGCGAATGAAGAATGAGGAATGAAGAATCGCGCTTTGCGCAGAATGAAGAATTTTCATCCGCATGGAATTCTTCATTCTGCGTTCTTCATTCTTCATTTAAATAGTTTTGTCTGCTCGAAAGAAATCCCTATCTTTGGCGGGAAATAAAAAACGATAGTTAAGATGAAATGGATTATAGGACTTGTGTGTATGCTTTGCAGCATGAGTTTGCAGGCACAAGATTTAAAATCATTATACATTGCTTTACCCGATTCGCTTTCTCCTTTGTTGACTAAAGTGAATCGGGAAGATTTCGGTGATTTTCTGGCCAGCAACATGAAAGCGGAGGTGAAAAACCGTTTCGGACAGACCTCGGAAATGCTGAAGTTGACAGACGATTACCTGTTAGTGCACGTCAGTCAGTCAAGTAGGGAAGAAATGAAACTGTTGCCGCTGAACGATTCGGTGAAAGTGGTGTGTGTGGTCCGTACTTATTGTGGTCCTGTACCCGACAGTGAGGTCAAGTTTTATGATACGGCTTGGAATGAATTACCGGCAGCAGATTTTGTAACTTTGCCTGAAGAGAATGAATTTTATAAGTCTGTACTTTCTGAAACAGCTTCCGACTCTTTGCGTAACTTACGCCTGAATGCAGACATGTATCTGAAGGAAGTACGCTTGTCCGACAAAGACCTGTCGCTTTCAGTAAGTTACACCACCCCTCAATATATGGATAAAACTACGGCAGACAAGCTGAAATCTTATTTGATAAATACTCCCATTGTGTATACATGGAGCAACGGTAAGTTCTTGAAAGTTAGTACTCAATAGTGTTTATATTTCAGATAAATGACAGACTGCACCCCAAGCCCAAGCACGAACAGGTATTCCACTGCCCAATAAGCTGCTAACGGAACATTACGATGGCTTAATCCCCATAAGCAAAACAGATAAACAATGGTTGTTGTCAGTTGAAATACAAATACAGTCCGCGTTGCTCCTGTTCCTGTCGCTGCGTTCAGATAAACATAGCCGGGAAGTGCAAAGAAGTAATTCAGCAGCATAACCATAAACGGCAACCATGCAACTTGTACGATAACCGGATTTTCTGTGTAAGCCCCGATGATGTGTTGGTGAAAGACCAAGGCAAGAACAATCAATGGGATACCTGCCACATATCCTAAACGGATAATTTTGTGACAAAGCGGGAAGATTTTTCCCTTTTCACCTGCTCCAATCAGGTTGCTCACCAAAGAACTGGTAACACCAGCCAGCGCATTGACGATAACGGAAAACAGGGCGGAAACACTTCTTACAATATTCGATACAGCCAATTCTGTTTCTCCCAAATGCTCGATAGCCAAGAAGAACAGAAACCAGATGGCTACACTGACAAAGAACTGGAGCATGCTCCATACCGAGATAGAAAATATTTCTTTTAATATCTTTATCTCAATGTGCCAGCGTAAGCCATATACTTTTTCATCAATATGCCGGAACAGATATATTGTCAATACTACCAGCGAACACATTTCGGCAAACGAAGAAGCTATGGCCGCTCCTGATATGCTCATATCGAATCCGAATATCAGGAGCCAATTCATCGGAATATTCACCAGTACGGCTGTGAAAGCCGCCATGTTCAAGGCTTTTGTCTGCGTAATGCCTACTAAAAACGAGCGTAAGGCTAGGAGTGGGAAAGAGAATAACAATCCCCAAATACGCCAATTCAGATAACATATAGTTGCGTTGTAGACATCGTCTGAAGTTATCAGATGTTTCAGCAGGACTGGAGAAAGTATTTGAGACAACAGGCAAAGGAATGCCGCTAGCATCAGCAAGAAAAACAGTCCTTGAAAGAATGTTTTTCCTGTTTCTTCATACCGTTGTTCTCCGTTACGGCGGGCGATCACTACCTGTAGCCCTAAACTGAACCCGAAGCCGAGCATATAGATAGCCAGATACCAGATTCCGGCAAGTGCGGATGCCCCAAGTTCTACGTCGCCTACGTGCCCCAAGAATAAGGCATCGGTAATATTGATAAGTTGCTCGATAAGGATGCTCATCATTACAGGAAAAGCGATGAGCCAAATATGCTTATATGTATAGTTCATTGTTCAACTTGATATGATGCGACAAGTCCTGCTGCACGTAGCGGCATGACACATCGCATAATTATAAATTTGGAATAATGGCAAAACAAGAAAGGACAAACCTGTTATAAGCCTGTCCGTTGCTGAATAGCTATGACTGAAATGCTATCCGTTAAGCGCAGCTATATGCACACTTGCCATTTCATAGGATTGAACAATTGGTATTTTTCTGTTAGTTATGCGAATCAGGAGTTAAAAGGGAGTTATAGGTAGTTATCGCCCGTCGGTGCGGGCTGGGAGTTAGATGCCAATACCTTTTGCGCCGTTTTCAGAAGCAAGGCTATTGGCCTTTAACTCCCGAACGAAGTGATAACTCCTGTGAAACTTAACTACGTTTAACTCCTGACTGGCATTAGTTCCGCAAAGATAGCATTTGTTCTTGATTATACCACCAGGCAGTTGATTTCTTTTTGCAGATTCTCCAAAAAACGGGAAGCATGCGCGCCGTCCATCTGTGTATGATGAAACTGGAAAGAAACAGTCAGTTTCAGTTTCCATAAATGCCGTTTGTATTTGCCCCAAATCAGAAACGGATTATTGAACACTCCGCTGTACATACCTACCGCTCCGTCTATTTCATATTGCACAAGAGCAGATGTGCCAATCACCATGCAATCCGTCAAGTCATGATTCTGACAGCTTTCAGCAACTTGCCTGGTCAGCCGCAGGTAATCTTCATTGAATTGTTTCAGGTCATTAGAAAAAGGAATATCGCAGGAACTTATTTCTCCTTCTCTATTAGCCACAACGGCACAAACGGCAAGGTTGTCATATTCTATCAATTTTTTACCGACCGGAAGCATATAAAACTCTTTGATATGGCGTGCTGCCCGTCCGATGCACCAGCACATCAGCATATTGAACTTTAATCCAGTCCGTTTGCTTATCCGGGCAAGGCGGGTTACATCTATGGTCTTGAAAAAGGTGAGCATGGGCATGGGGGCATCTATCCACATTTCAAATGCGTATGCACGGGTCGTTTCTTTCGGATTTACTTCTTTCATTTCTATCATTAATATAGTATAATAAGGGCAAAGGTAAGTAAGATATTGGACAATGGATAGAACAAAAGGGACAATATGTTGGATAACTCAGGTTCATAAAAGGATTCCCATTCAATTTGCAGGCGAATGGGAATCCTATATTATATGTGTATTTTATATGAGGTTGTTATTAGGTAAATTTACTGGCTTCAGCCCCATTTCCTCAGCTTTCTTCAGCATGAAACGGAAAGCTGCATCGTGTTCGTTAGGGATGAGGCCGTCAAGGATGGCATCTTTGATGGCACTCTTCAGATCACCTATTTCACGGCAAGGATGTAGGGCGAATATCTGCATGATTTCCTCTCCGTCTACCGGCGGCTGGAAATTACGGATGCGGTCTTTTTCTTCCAAATCCTTCAATTTTTGACGTACTAATTTGAAATTGTCCAAGAAGCGTTGTTTACGGGCTTCATTTTTCGAAGTGATGTCGGCTTCACACAATGCCATCAGGTCATCGATATCATTACCTGCCTCGAAGAGTAAGCGGCGCACGGCAGAGTCGGTCACAACATCATCGGCTATCACAATGGGACGCATGTGCAGTCCTACCAGCTTCTGTACATACTTCATCTTTTCGTTCATCGGGAGTTTCAGGCGACGGAAGATTTCAGGTACCATCTTTTCTCCTATGTAGTTATGGTTGTGGAACGTCCATCCCAGACGTGGGTCCCAACGTTTAGTGCGTGGCTTGCCGATGTCATGCAATAGGGTTGCCCAACGCAACCAAAGATTATCCGAAACCTTGGAAATATTGTCCACCACCTCCAGGGTGTGGTAGAAGTTATCTTTATGTCCACGTCCGTTCCGCACCTCTACACCTTGTAGAGCTGTCAGTTCGGGAAATATCAGTTCCAGCAGGCCACAGCGGTCCAAGTCGACGAATCCTTTCGACGGTATGGGTGAAAGCAAGATTTTGTTCAGCTCGTCTTTGATACGTTCGTACGAAATGATTTTGATGCGTTCGCGGTTGCGTTCCAGGGCATTGAATGTTTCTTCATCGATGTAAAAATTCAGTTGGGTAGCAAACCGGATGCAGCGCATCATACGCAATGGGTCATCGCTGAACGTGATATCCGGGTCGAGCGGTGTGCGGATAATCCGTTCTTTCAAGTCTTTCAGCCCGTCAAAAGGGTCTACCAGTTCTCCGTATCGTGCCTGGTTCAGACAGACCGCCATGGCATTGATGGTAAAGTCACGGCGGTTTTGGTCATCTTCCAGTGTACCGTTTTCTACTACGGGTTTGCGGCTGTCATGACTGTATGATTCTTTCCGTGCCCCTACAAACTCCACTTCGGTATCGAAGTATTTTACTTGTGCGGTGCCGAAGTTACGGAATACCGATACGTGTGCCTTGCGTCCCAGTTTTTTGCCCAAGGCTTCGGCGGCCTCGATGCCGCTTCCTACTACTACTACGTCAATGTCTTTCGAAGTCCGGTTGAGGAAAATGTCGCGTACGTAGCCTCCTACTACGTAACATTCCAATCCCAGTTCATCGGCGGTTTCGGAAATCAAGTTGAATATTTTGTTGGTAAAATGTTCCTTCAGATTCATTCTTAGTTGATTTTCGTTTCGTTTTTTGTGTTCAAAACTCGTAAATAGCGTGCAAAATTACAAAAAATAGGGGAGCTTTACCGAATATGAACCGATTAAATTGTATTTTTGTTTCATGAAAGGAGATTGATAATGATAAAAAATGAACACGGAGATACGACTCTCTGGAAAATTTCCTTTGTATTTCAAGTGAAAAGGCGATGCCGGACGTTTTATTTACAATGTTTTTGCATTTGCCTGTCTCTGTGTTCGGATATTAAAAACTGATGCGTATGAAAAAGATGATGGTAGCGGCCGTGTGCCTGGTGATGTTCCTTGCGGGGTGCAACAATGATTCGAAACGTGCAGGAGAATTGTTTCAGCGGGCTGAGTTATCGTTTGCCTCCGGAAACTACAACCTTGCCAAACTGCAGATAGACAGTATCCGCACGCTTTATCCCAAAGCTGTGGATGTGCGTAAAGCAGGTGTCCGCCTGATGCAGCAGGTCGACCTGCACGAACAGCGCAAGACGCTGGCTTACCTGGATAGTATGATGCAGGTGAAGCAAGCTGCGCTTGATTCGATAAAAGACCGTTTCGTGCTTGAGAAGGATACTGCCTATCAGGAGACCGGCAATTATTTTTATCCTACACAAGTGGTAGAGAAGAACATCGGGCGTTCGTTCTTACGGGCTCAGGTGAACGAGCTGGGCGAGATGTTGCTTACCTCGATTTATTGTGCCGGTGGAAGCATACACCATACGGCAGTAAAAGTGAGCACAGATGGCGACCTGTTTGCCCAGACTGCTCCTTCGCCCGACAGTTATGAGACGACCGATTTGGGACGTCCAATCGAGAAAGCCGACTATCGGGTAGGAAAAGATGACGGGGGTGTAGCCGCCTTTATCGTTGCCAATCAAGACAAACGCCGTTTCCGGCTGGAATTTATCGGTGACCGAAATTATACAACTACGATGCGTACCGATGATGTGAAGGCTATAGCGGCTATTAGTGACTTGGCGCGTATTCTTTCGGCAATGGAACAAATCCGTAAAGAACAGAACGAAGCAAACCTGAAGCTGAAGTTTGTCACCCGTAAGATGGAAGAAGCGGAAAAAGCTGGCAAGGAATAATTCCCAAGTACAACAAACTGTTCAGGACCACTCTTCTTAAGCCAGAATACGCACTTGATCCGGAGTGTCTCTGTCACTTATTAGTCCGCTTCACGATAAAGATGCTGGCTTCGTAGAGTAGGGACATCGGGGCAGCTACCAATATCAGGGTAATGGCATCCGATGTAGGCGTAATGATGGCAGATATGACCAGTGCAATGATAATGGCATGTTTGCGGTAAGTACGCATGAAAGTAGATGTAAGAAATCCCAGTTTGGCGAAAAGCCAGGCAAGGATGGGAATTTCGAACGTGATGCCCAGCATCAGGCTCAGCATCGTCAGAGTGTCTATGTATGAACTGAGCAGAATCGCATTTTCTACTTCCGCACTGACCTGATAAAGGGCAAGGAAGCGGAAAGTAAAAGGAAATACCAGAAAATAACTGAACAGTACGCCTAGCAGGAACAGTATGTAGCCCCACATTACTACGCGTAGGGAATAACGTCGTTCGTTGGCATAAAGGGCAGGCGAGACAAAACGGAACAGTTGATAAAGTATGTAAGGCGAAGCCAGCACAATGCCCGCATAGAGCGATACGCTCATGTGGGTAAGAAACTGCCCCGAAAGTTTGGTATTGATAAGCTGTATATGAAAATCTGGGACGGATAATCCCGGAATGTGTAAGGCGTTTCCGATACGGTCGAACCATTGGTAGACAATGAAGTCATTCTCTTTGGGTGCAAGGATGATGCTGAACAGTTCGTCTTTGAAGCAGAAGGCGGCAAGCATGAGCACTCCCGTCACGATGATGATGCGGAATAGCACTTTCCGCAATTCATCTACGTGATCCCAAAAAGTCATGTTCGATGCATCGTTCGTTTTTGTGCTATCCCCTTTCTCTTTCATCATTTGTCTTTATCGGTATTCGGTTGGGTGTTTTCGTCTTTCTTTGTGTCTGCCTTTAAGTCTTCTTCCAGCCCGTTTACACCGTCTTTAAAGCTTTTCACGCCTTTACCCAGTCCTTTCATCAGTTCAGGAATCTTCCTTCCGCCGAAAAACAGCAACAGAATCAATACGATGACAATCAGTTCTTGCATACCGATGCCCAGGAGTAAGAGTGTAGTGTTCATATTTCTTGCTTTTAATGAAATTTCGGCGACAAAAGTAACAAATAAATCAAAGAAGGGAGTATAAAGGCAAGTGTTTTTAATAAAAAATAAAAAACGAGACGGAAAAACAGAAGATAGTGGAAAAACGCCGGTTCGTGTGGATTTTCCATGAAAGAATCAATCCGCATGAATCGGCGCAAATCAGTGTTTCGATTTTAGAGGTTGTTTTAGAAGCGTGCAGCAACTTTTGTCCAGTCTATCAGTTCCCAGAATGCTTCGATGTATGCAGCCCGTCGGTTACGATAGTCGATGTAGTAAGCATGTTCCCATACATCAATGGTAAGGATGGGCTTCATGCCTCGGGTCAGCGGATTGCCTGCGTTCGGTTCGGAAAGGATGCAAAGTTTCTTGCCGGCATCTTCTGCCAGCCATACCCATCCCGAACCGAAGAGAGTGGTAGCTTTTTGGGTAAACTCTTGTCTGAATGCTTCTACCGACCCGAAGTCCTTTGCCAGTTTATCTGCCACCGAGGCAGGTATGTCTTGAGGTTGTGCGGTCAGTGTTTCGAAAAAGAATGTATGGTTCCAAGCTTGTGCGGCATTGTTGAAAATGCCTCCGTCGGCTTTGCAGATAATGTCTTCCAGACTCATGTCCTCGAAGGGCGTTCCGGCTATCAGTTTGTTCAGATTGTCCACGTAGGTTTGCAGGTGCTTGCCATAATGGTATTCTAAAGTTTCTTGGCTCATCAGTGGAGCCAGTGCTTCCATCGTGTAGGGAAGCTGAGGCATTGCATGTTTCATGATGTTTGTTTTTAAAGGGTTTATATATTATCAACACGGAAAGATACGAAAAAGTTGTGGCAATCCGTATATTCTTTGTCATAAATTTCCAGATTGTTATGTAGAGAGGTTTGGCAAGTGATGCAAATCAGCAACCAGCACCTCCAGCCAATTCTCGTTAACCTAAAAATAACATTGCGATAACATAGTGTGTGAGAACAGATGCTTACTTTTGCGTCAGTAAAACTTAAATGAGAAATATGAAAGCTAAGCATGTGAATCGTATGCAGATGTTGGTCATCTTTGCGTGGGTATATCTGTTTGTCAGATGTGGTTATCGTCCCCTGAAACAATGGCTTGTTGATGGTCAGGTAGTTTGGAACACTTATGAATGGAGGTATGAATTGGGAGCAGCACTCGGTTCACTTCTATTCATTGGTATAGTCTATATGGCAATCATTTGGGGATATCCGTGGTTGAAACAGGTGTTGGGAAACTCTTCGGATTCTGCAAGAAGATAAGAACTGTTTTTAAAGAAGATAAGTCTATGAAACAATAGTAATCAGTAAGTTGTATCATTACGAAAAATGCTGAACGGGCACAGAGGTATGTTTGGATATTATGTCAGGTTACGCCTGCAGAGCGGAGGCAGGTTGCTGAAGGAATTGGGCATTGTGCGGAGCGTGTTGTTGGTTGGGCTGCTCGTCCTTGCCGTAGCGATATTGTGTAAGGTAAAGACAGGCTGGATGCTTCCGGTTGCCTGCCTGCTGGTGATAGGCGCTTATCACCAGGCAAGGAAGGACAGGGAATTTTTGCGCAGGTTTACCGATAATGTGTCGGTTTTCTTTTGCTACGAATACCTTTTGCTAAGCCTGCCTTTTGCCGTAATAGCAGGGATACGGGGCGAATGGCTGATAGCTTTGTGCATGCCGTTGGGGATTTGCCTGTTGCCTTTCGTGCCTCCTGTCCGTTTCCGGATAACCCCCATAAGGTTCGGATTCCTGTATGCCGGCAATATGGAATATCTCCGGATGTTCCGTCGCATGAGCTGGCTATACCTTATTGTAATAGGTATGTCGGCATTGGGATGTCTGAACGGCAATGTACGGGTGGCAAAGGTGGGCATGTTGGTTTGGGGCATTATCCAGTCGGGTGCCTACAGCTACATACCCGATGCACATCTGTTGCAGAAGTTCAAGAGTTATCATATCCTGCAGAGGGAATTATGGAAAGCGAATAGCTGGAATGCATCGGTGCTGTTCCTGCCTTTCGGGATGATGTGCCTTGCCGGAGGGTTCCGGGCAGAAGACGTACTGTTTTTCTTTTCCTGCCTGACATCGGGTATTCTCTATCTGCAAAGCATGGCGTTGTTCCGTTGGGTTTGTCCGGTAACTGTCGGTATTGCGGTGATGCAGCTTGCCGTATGTATTCCTTTGTTTGCATGGACTTGTTTCGCCTGGGTGGGCTGTCTGGCAGAATTGACGGTCGTGGGAATACTTTCGTATGCGGTATGGATAAAATGGAAAGCTATATGGAAATAATACGTGTGGAGAATATTTCAAAGTCGTTCGGGCACGTAAAAGTGCTCGATGATGTTTCGCTGGTTTGCGACTGGGGAAAAGTGTATGGACTGGTAGGGGACAATGGATCAGGAAAGACAACTTTGTTCCGTTGCCTGACGGGGATGGCTTCGTATGAAGGCATGATTCGGAAAGGCGAGTGGGTGACGGTAGGTTATTTGCCAGCCGATAATTTCTTTTATCCGCTGGTGACGGGATACGAATACATCGAGTTTTGCCTGCGGGCATACGGGAAGAAGGTCAACCGGAAGCAAATAGATTACTTGAATACAAAAATGTTCCGTCTTCCTCTCGGCCGCTATGCTTCCGAATATTCCACAGGAATGCAAAAGAAGTTAGGCTTTATGGCGGTCTGTCTGCAAGGCCCCGACCTTTATATCCTGGATGAACCGTTCAATGGCATTGACCTGAAAGGATGTATCCAGATGAAGCAACTGATACGCAACCTGAAAGCACAATGGAAAACCGTCATCGTATCTTCGCACCGGCTGGATGCCTTGCACGAGGTGTGCGACACTATCTATTACCTGCGTGAAGGCAAGCTGCTGAAAAGATTCGCCTGCGGGTCTGTTGAAGAAATCGAGCGGTTTATTCTGCACGAAGAAGAGGAAGCGTGAGTGTTTTTCACCACAGATTACACGGATTGAAAAAAACGGAAACAGTTTTGAATGAATCAAAGAAGGACGTTGCGTACATTTATACAATCAGGAGTTAAAAGGGAGTTATAGGAAGTTATCGCCCGCTGGGAGTTAGATGCCAATGCTTTTTGGCGCCGGTTTCAGAAGCAAGGCTATTGGCCTTTAACTCCTGAACGAAGTGATAACTCCTGTGAAACATAACTACGTTTAACTCCTGATTCGCATAATTAATCCCTCAATACGTTCACTACATTTCAGTTTCCGCTTAGGTTATATTATCGATGCAAGCGGCATCCTTTTATGGTTTCCATATCAAAACCGTACGTTCTCCAATTGAAAACCGTACGTTCTCGATATGGAAACCGTACGGTTTTCAATTGGAGAACGTAAAAGTAAGACTGCTTAAAGCAGATTATGAACCATTCAATCATGTATTGGTTCATATTCGGTCAAATAAATTTATCGGGGAAAACGGAAACATCAAGACGAGAAAAACTTTTTGGAGAAATTCAGAACTGTTTCTAATTTATATTGAATTCGTATGCATTTTTAGAGGGTGTTGATTTGGTCTTCGCTTAAACCGCTGCATTTAGCGATAATATTAACTGGAATCCCTTCCGCTTTTAAACTTCGAGCCATTTCGGCAGCCTTTTCTTCCCGTCCTTCTTCTTTCCCTTCTTCTTTCCCTTTTTCATGTCCTTCTTCCCATGAAATTTTCTTTGCGGTATCAATCGTATTTTTCCAGTCTCGATAGATTTTTAAGCTTTCTTCGTAATTATCGTATTCCACCTTAGTGAACTTGGCAATTTCGGCAGCCTCGAAAAGCTTGGTGAAAATGCGTTCTTGTAAGGCTTTGGGACGTTCCATTAATCGGGAAAGATTGCGAAGAACAAAAAGCCATTTCTCGAACATGTCAGTCAATTCATCTTCTGTTTTATTGAATTTGGGCATTTCCAAGTAGATGAAAGTCAGTTTATCGTAAAAGACTTCTTTGGTCTGGTTATCAAATAATTGCACTTCGTGGTGGAAATAATTGTCGTTATCTTTATCAAACGTGAAGTTGAGGATGCCAATGATATAGACTGATTTCAGCTGATAATCCCACTCCCCTTTCTGTCCTTGTTCACGGATGGGAAAAGTTGCATAGTAAAGACTACGGTCCTTAAAATACTGCTGGATGCCTCGCTGCATCTCGACTAATATTTTTTCGCCATTTTCATTTTCGCAATAAACATCGAACACGGCTTTGCGGTCGGCTTCACTGATGCCGAGGTGTTCGGTATTGAGATAGGTGAGGTCTTTCACCACTTCTCTGCCATGGAGCAGGCTATTGATGAAACTGATAAGCAAGTCTTTGTTTATCTCGGTGCCGAACAGTTTCTTGAAACCGAAGTCGGTATACGGGTTGACGTATCTGTCTCTTAATTCTCTGCTTTCCATAAGCGAATTTGTTTTTTATGATTTACAAAGATACGAATTTCAGTGAAATTATCCATTGGTTTTCGGGATTTAATTGCCTTTCATCGATTTTATTAAGAAGCGGTAGTTCAGCTTGGAACGGGCGCTGCTTTCTTTTTTGACTTCCTGCTCGAATCCTTTGTCATAGAAGCTGGCATAAACTTCGGCAAAAACGTCCAGTACCTGTCCGCAATATTTGTTGAAGTTTTGTTCCAGTTCCTGTTCATTGGATCCTGTTCCTACAATGGAAAAATCAAAATAGATAATCTGAAAGGCATTCTTCAACGGTGTGGGATGTTCTTTTATCCAGAGTCCGTCGAAGAGTGTATCGAACCGGTCCGCTTTGGCAATGTTGTAATACGCCCGCATCATGCTGACAAATACGCTCTTTCCGAATCTTCTGGGACGTATAAGGAAAAGGTAGTTGCTTATCTCCTCCAGCATGGGAAGATACATCGTCTTGTCTACGTAATAGGAATTTTCCTGCCTTAGAAGCTGTTTTGAATTTATCGTGCGATGATTTGGGATGAGTTTTTGAGGGATTTCCGCTTCTGTGATGAGGAAGATAGCGGGCTATCTGACGAAGAACAGGAGCGGAAAGGACCAAAAAATCGCCCAAAGCACACACGAAAACGGATACATCAAGCCAAGAAAAACTTTTTGGAGAAATTCAAAACAGCTTCTTAACTGTTTGAAACTTGCCACTCCGTAAGGGATGCCTTTCACTTTTTCCTTTTCCATACCAGAATTGTTTTATGGGTTTGTCGTACGACAAAGGTACATTTTTTTCACCACAGATTATACAGAAGGTTGTTTTTTGTTTGGTATCAGCTGCCCACGTCTGTAGCTCTATGCTGTAAGTCCCGTTAACCTAAAGATAACATTGTGATAACATAATATGTGGAGACAAATACTTATCTTTGTGCTGTTAAAAGAAAGATTGTTTAATAAAATAGTAAGAAAAACTTATGAAAAGATTTACGAAATTTATTTGTTTTGCCTTGGCGGGATGCTGCATGCTTCCTTTGGGATTACGTGCACAGCAGATGCCTCCTGTACCAGTGGACAAGAACGTCCGTATCGGAAAACTGGACAACGGACTGACCTACTACATCCGTCACAACGACTATCCGGAAAACCAGGTGGACTTCTATATCGCCCAAAAGGTAGGGTCCATTCAGGAAGAAGAAAACCAGCGCGGATTGGCTCACTTTTTAGAGCACATGTGTTTCAACGGCACCAAGCATTTCCCCGGCAACACGTTGATTCCCTGGCTGGAATCGGTAGGCGTGAAGTTCGGCATGAACCTCAATGCCTATACAGCTGTCGACGAGACCGTGTACCGCATCTGCGGAGTGCCTTCGGAACGCATCGGTGTGCAGGACTCCTGCCTGCTGATTCTGAGCGACTGGGCAAACGGTTTGTTGCTCGAAGACAAAGCCATTGATGAGGAACGTGCCGTGATTCATGAAGAATGGCGCAGCCAGATGCCTCCCATGCAGCGTATCTTTGAAAAGACATCACCGGTTATTTTCCCGGATAGCCGGTATGGCAGCCGTTCTCCTATCGGACTGATGTCTGTTGTCGACCATTTCCCTTATCAGGCTTTGCGTGATTATTACGAGAAATGGTATCGTCCCGACTTACAGGGAGTCGTAGTGGTAGGTGACGTAGATGTCGACCGCATTGAGGCTAAAATCAAGGAACTGTTTGCACCTATTGAGCTTCCTGCCCAGCCTGCCGAACGTATCTATTATCCGGTAGACGACTTTACCGAACCGGTGATAGCTATCGGACAAGACAAGGAGCAGGGCAATTCGCTGGTGAAGTTCTACTTCAAGTATGATGTATTGCCCGACTCGCTCCGCCATACGATGCTGTCGCTTACCACCGAATATATGCTGGACATGGCAGACATGATGATGATGTATCGCCTGCACGACATCTCCACCCTGCCGGATGCCCCGTATGCTTTGGCGCAGGGACAGCATGGCGATATGGAGTTGTGCAAGACTAAGAAGGCGATGGCATATATTGCCGTACCGAAGGGAAGCGACACCGAACCGGCTATGGAAGCGGTCTATCGGGAAGTGTTGCGTGCCAAACGCGGAGGCTTTACCGCTACCGAATATGCCCGTTGCCGTTCTGAATACCTGTCGCAACTGGAGCAGGCATACAATAACCGCAATCATCAGGAGAACCGGAAGCTGGCAGAATCTTATGTCCGTAACTTCCTCGACAAGACACCGATTCCGGGTATCGAGAACGAATATCAGCTGATGAATATGCTTGCCAATCAGATTCCGGTTGAGGCGGTCAATCAGATGTATGCCCAGTTGCTTAACGAACGGAACATGGCAGTCCTGATTGCACTTCCGGAGAAAGAAGGTATCGTTTGTCCGGATGTTGCTGCCCTGAAAGCCTCCTTGGCACAGATAGATGCCGAAGAGATTGCTCCGTATGTGGATAATGTAAAGAATGAGCCGCTGATAAGCCAGCTTCCGGCAGCCGGAAAGGTTGTATCGGAAAAAGCGCTTCCCCAGTTCGGCGCCAAGGAATGGATGCTATCAAACGGAGTGAAGGTGATTGTGAAGAAGACTGACTTCAAAAACGATGAAATCGTATTCCGTGCTACGGCTAAGGGTGGTACGTCGGTTTACGGCGATGAATGGGTAAACGATTTGCTATTTATGCCTGTCGTAACTGCCCAACACGGTTTAGGCGAGTTCACCTTTGCCGATTTGGCAAAGCAAATGGCAGGAAAGCAAGCGATTGTCAATATCGAACTGGACCATTACGTGCGCAATGTCAGCGGCAATGCCACTCCTAAAGACCTGAAGACCCTTATGGAATTGATTTACCTGAACTTTACGCAATTGAATGTCACCGCCGATGAGTTTACGGCATTGCAGAACCTGTTGAAAGGTGTGCTTCAGAACCAGGAATCCAATCCCCAACTGATTTTCCAGCAGAAATTGAATCAGTTTATGTATCAGTCGCCGCGTATGCAGATGCTGGATGCGGCGGATGTCGACGGGGCGAACCGTGAGCATATCCTGAAGATAATCCGCGAACAGCTTGCCAATGCTTCCCAGTTTACTTTCGTATTCAGTGGAAACTTTGATGAAGCAGAATTGAAAAACCTGGCAGAGCAATATCTGGCTTCGTTGCCGTCCGACCCGACACTGAAGGCTGAAATCAAGCGTATCAGCGGAATAGGGGTGACTGCAGGCGAAAAGACCGGAGAGGTCAAACTGAAAATGGAAGTGCCGCAGGCGTATGGCGGCATCTTCGTAAGCGGAACCGTTCCTTATAACTTCAAGAACCGGATATTGGCATCGATGTGTGCCCAGCTGATGAGTGCTCGCCTGCTCAGCGAGGTAAGAGAGAAAGAAGGGGCTACTTACTCCATTTCTACCGGCGGTGTGCTGGAACGTACTTCGGATGTGCCTTTGGTGTATCAGACTGTGTTCCCGATGAAACCGGAGAAGAAAGACCGTGCGCTGGAGATTATCCGCAACGAATTTACGAAGCTGGCGCAACAGGTAGATGAGGCAGAACTTACCAAGGTAAAAGAGTTTATGGTAAAGCAGTTTGCCGAAATGGAGCGCACCAACAGTTATTGGTGTGGCGAGATAGCCGGCAACGAGCTGCTGCCTTCCGAATTGCCTGCTGATACCAAAGCGGTAATTGAAGCGATTGGCGCAACGGATATCTGTAGCTTCATGAAAGAATTGGAAGCCCAGCAGAACTACCGCGTATTTGTGGTGATGCCGATGTGATTTTGTTAACTAGTTGACCAGGTACTAGGTGACTAGGTTTTAAAAAACAATACTTTATCAAGTATATAGTCTTGCTGATGTTTACTAATGTATTTAATATCTAGTCACCTAGTACCTAGTCACCTGGTCACCTGAATAATTACCTTGGAAATAATAATGCAAATTCGGTGAACTCTCCTTCGATGCTGGTGACGAATACCTTTCCTTCGTGGGCATGCATCACTTGTTGTACGAAGTTCAGCCCTAAGCCGAAGCCGGAAGGCCTGTTCTTGTTCTTCTTTCGTCCGGCTGCGGCACGTTCATACTTGTTGAAGATAGTGCGCTGGTCGGCTTCCGAAATGCCCAAGCCGTTATCATGTACCTTGACGACGGTGTATTTCTCGTTCAGTTCCGAACGGATACGGATGTCCACTCCTTCGGGTTTCGAATACTTGATGGCGTTGTCCATCAGGTTGCTCAATACCTCTTCCAGGTATTCTTTGTCGGCATATACCATCGGAGCCTTCAAGTCGGCGGTGAAGCGGACAGGCTTTTGCGCCTTGGCGGTAAACTTCACGGTCAGGTTCTCTACCATCGGTTCCA
>ERZ779874.1622-NODE-1622-length-21188-cov-92.040127_pt1 | contig 21188 bp, 17 predicted proteins | sample MGYA00511031_ERZ779874 | MGnify/ENA primary metagenome ERZ779874 (study PRJEB29588, sample SAMEA2156850) | human gut metagenome | biome: human gut; feature: human-associated habitat; material: faeces | place: Denmark | collected 2008/2010 ...
GCATCTTGTTCAATGGTGCAGCTATCGGTGGAGCCATCGCAGCCATTTACTGGTTGCTGATGTTGGTAGGCCGACTCACCAGTACTGTCATCAGCGGCAAGATATCTACCCGCACCCAGTTGATTACAGTATCAGGCGTAGCAATCCTATTCATTTTATGTGCTATTTTCCTTCCGAAGAGTGTGGGCATCAATGTACCGAAAGTGGTTTACGACCCCATTGCCAAGACATCGGAAATCCTGACCGAAGCAGGTGTATCAGAGACTGAAATCGCCGCAATTATAGCGGATCCCTCGGAAGCAAACCTGCAGAAACACGAAGCATCCTTAACCGCAGCCAACCTGAAAGTGTCCGACATTGAAGGCTCTTTGGAAACGCCGAAAGTACCGATGAGCGCTTTGTTCCTCGTGCTTTGCGGATTGTGTACCTCTATCATGTGGGGTGGCATCTTCAACCTTGCCGTCGAAGGGCTGGGCAAATACACGGCCCAAGCTTCGGGTATCTTCATGATGATGGTTGTGGGTGGAGGTATCTTCCCGCTGCTCCAGCAAGTCATCTCCGACTCTGTAGGCTATATGGCAAGCTACTGGCTCATCATCGCCATGCTGGCATACCTGTTGTTCTACGGTCTGATAGGCTGCAGAAATATAAACAAGGACATCCCTGTTGACTAAGGAACTGTAATTTATCGTGTACTGATTGGGGATGAGTTTTTAAGGCAAAGAATCAAAAAAATCGCCCAAAGCATACACGAAAATGAATACATCAAGACAAAAAAACTTAGTTTCTAAATATTGTTTTACCGATTATTATTAACCATTTAATATTGTATTACCATGGACATAGATTTTGTAAGAAGTCGTTTCATCAAACATTTTGACGGAACTACAGGAGCCATTTATACATCTCCGGGACGTATTAACCTAATAGGTGAACATACTGATTATAACGGAGGATTTGTATTCCCCGGCGCAGTAGACAAAGGCATTACCGCTGAAATTAAACCGAACGGAAAAGATAAAGTATGCGCTTATTCCATCGACTTGAAAGACTATGTAGAATTCGGGTTGAATGAAGAAGACGCTCCGAAAGCCAGCTGGGCACGCTATATTTTCGGCGTATGCCGCGAAATGATCAAACGCGGTGTAGAAGTGAAAGGATTTAATACAGCTTTTGCCGGCGATGTACCTTTAGGTGCCGGAATGTCTTCATCGGCAGCACTCGAATCGGCCTTCGCATTTGCACTGAACGAACTATTCGGCGACAATAAAATTGATAAATTCGAACTGGCTAAAGTAGGTCAAGCTACCGAACATAACTATTGCGGAGTAAATTGTGGTATTATGGACCAGTTTGCTTCCGTATTCGGGAAAGAAGGCCACCTGATGCGTCTCGACTGCCGTTCATTAGAATATAAATATTATCCATTCCGCCCGGAAGGATACCGTTTGGTATTGGTCGACTCTGTAGTAAAACACGAATTGGCTTCATCGGCTTATAACAAACGTCGCCAAAGTTGTGAAAATGTCGTAGCAACTATCAAAAAGAACCATCCGGAAGTAGAATACCTGCGCGACTGCACGATGGATATGCTGAATGAAGTGAAAGGACAGGTAACGGAAGAAGACTACAAACGTGCTGAATACGTCATAGAAGAAATCCAGCGCGTATTGGATGTATGCGATGCTTTAGAGCGTAACGACTACGAAACGGTAGGGCAAAAAATGTACGAAACCCATCACGGCATGAGCAAGCTGTATGAAGTAAGCTGCGAGGAACTGGACGTACTGAACGACATCGCTTTCGATTGCGGCGTAACCGGTTCGCGTGTAATGGGCGGTGGCTTCGGAGGTTGTACCATCAACCTGGTGAAGAACGAATTGTACGAAACATTTATCACTACCGCGAAAGAACGGTTCAAAAAACAATTCGGACGTACACCGAAAGTATATGATGTGGTAATCAGCGACGGTTCACACCGCGTTTGCTAAATCTTATCAGGACACAGAGACGCAAAGACAATTCCATAAGAAACATTGCGTCTCTGTGTTTCTTCATGAATGGGTTTATTCCCTTCACAAGGCACAAGTGCCCTCTCCTGCATAATCGGCACTGATTACCCCTCCATATTCCGGATGCCTTTGCAACCAACGCACGGCATACGCACATGTAGCCATAGGCTTTAAGCCTTTATGCTTCGCGTAATCGTATGCAGCCTTTACCAACTTTGAGGCTATTCCTCTTCCTCCAATCGATTCCGGTACAAACGTATGACGGATATCCAAATGCCCTTCACTTAAAATATAAGACATTTCAGCCTTGTATCCATCCACTTCTGCCCAAAACTTTCTCCACGCTTCGTCATGATGTATTTCCATAATCTATATCACTTGGTTATGTTCGGCAAGATATAAAATTTTCTCCAATAATCCTATTCTGACGGCGAAGAAACTGCTTAGAAGCTGTTTTGAATTTATCGTGCGATGATTTGGGATAAGTTTTTGAGGCATTTTCGCTTCTGTGATGAGGAAGATAGCGGGCTATCTGACGAAGGACAGGAGCGGAAAGGACCAACAAACCGCCCAAAGCACACACGAAAACGGATACATCAAGCCAAGAAAAACTTTTTGGAAAAATTCAAAACAGCTTCTTAGTATTTATCGTGTGATGGCACTGCTGCCTTATGGCGTCTATAACGCTTTATATCTTACCATCCAGCCAAGCGTCAATCAGCCTGCGGGCGATGCTGAGTTTTTTCGGTATCTCCGGCAAATTGTCTTTACTGTAAAACGCACCTGCATTCAGTTCCTCATCCTGCAAATGGATGTCGCCACCCGCATATTCCGCCACATACCCCACCATGATGCCACTGGGATAGGGCCATGGCTGGCTGGCAAAATAGCGCAGGTTCTTGATGGTAATCCCTGTCTCTTCCATCACCTCACGGTGTACACACTCTTCCAATGTCTCGCCCGGTTCAAGGAAACCCGCCACAAGCCCACGGAATGTACCACGGAAATTACGCGCATGAACCAACAAGACTTCGTCCTCACCCCGCTTGACGAGCACGATGATAGCAGGCGAAATACGCGGATAAATCTCTTGACCACACTGGGGACACCGCTTTGCGATACGTGCCACCTGCACCGTACGCACACCGCAACGGGGACAAAAGCGACTGTTCAGATCCCATGTAAGTATCTGCGAAGCTGTTCCTGCCATCCGATACTCCTCGAAAGGCAGCACATCGAACGAAGCACGCAAGTCTTTCATCATCCGCAGCCCATCCTCATTGCCTTCTACGGGCACCGAAAGAGCGAAGGCACGCACGGGATGCCCGTCCAACGTACCTATTTCATGTATGGTATTTCCTTCGGGTACTACCACCGGAGGTTCCGTGCCGAAGGGGATATGCCACCCATCAGCTTGCTTTTCTATCAATACCTGGCCGTCAAAGAAAGCGAACCAAGCGTATGTTATCTCTTGCATGATTTTATACCAATAAATATAAAGACACACAAAAACGCGACGTTTTCATTTTAGAGAAAGCAAAAAAACGCAAAGAGTAACATCGGCTCCACGCCCTTTGCCTCCTCTAAGAAGCTGTTTTGAATTTATCGTGCGATGATTTGGGATGAAGTTTTTGAGGCATTTTCGCTTCTGTGATGAGGAAGATAGCGGGCTATCTGACGAAGAACAGGAGCGAAAAGGACCAAAAAATCGCCCAAAGCACACACGAAAACGGATACATCAAGCCAAGAAAAACTTTTTGGAGAAATTCAAAACAGCTTCTAAAATAATCGTTCTACACCGTTGCGTTCCTGTGTTTGATAAAACATCCATTAACTCAATTTCATTGTAAGCTGGATGCGTTTGCGCTCCATGTCTACGCTCAATACCCGCACACGCACTTGCTGGTGGATACTTACCACCGTCGTGGGATCGCTCACAAAATGGTCTGCCAATTGCGAGACATGAACCAAGCCGCTCTCCTTGATGCCAATATCGACAAAGCATCCGAAGTTGGTGATGTTCTTCACGATGCCTGCAAGCTCCATACCCTCGTGCAAGTCAGCAATGGTACGTACATTGGGATCGAAATGAAACGCTTCCAGCTTCTTACGCGGGTCACGTCCCGGCTTTTCCAATTCCTGCATGATATCGGTCAGCGTAGGAATGCCTATCGTGGCGGTCACATAATCAGCTATCCGGATGCGCTCACGAAGCGAACGGTCAGCTATCAGGTCAGCTACGGAACACTCCAAGTCGTTTGCCATTTGCTCCACCACGGGATAGCTCTCAGGATGCACCGCCGAGTTATCAAGGGGATTATCAGCATGAGGAATACGGAGGAAACCCGCACATTGCTCGAACGCTTTGGTTCCCATACGGGGTACTTTCATCAGTTCCTTGCGTGAGTGGAAAGGCCCGTTAGCGGTACGGTAATCCACGATATTCTGCGCCAATACCGGTCCCAGTCCCGACACATAAGTCAACAAATGGCGGCTGGCGGTATTGACATTTACCCCTACCAGGTTGACACAACTCTCCACCGTCTGGTCGAGTGCCACCTTCAGCTTGGCCTGGTCCACATCGTGCTGGTATTGCCCTACACCGATGGACTTGGCATCAATCTTCACCAGTTCGGCAAGCGGGTCGATGAGCCTGCGACCGATGGACACCGCACCTCGCACCGTAACGTCATAGTCAGGGAACTCCTCACGGGCGATTTTCGAAGCCGAATAGATAGATGCCCCATCCTCGCTCACCACAAACGTATCTACGGGATGCGCAAAACGGAGAGAGGAAACGAACTGTTCGGTTTCCCGACTTGCCGTACCGTTACCTATGGCTATCGCCTCTATCCGATATTGCTCGACCAGCGTGCCCAACTTGCGTGCCGCCACTCCCCGATCCGACTTTGGCGGATGCGGATAAATGACATCGTTGTAAAGCAACGCCCCTTGCGCATCGAGACAAACCACCTTACATCCGGTGCGGAATCCCGGGTCGATGCCCATCACCCGTTTCTGTCCTAACGGAGGAGCAAGCAACAGTTGGCGGAGGTTTTCAGCAAACACACGGATAGCTTCCTCGTCGGCAAGCACCTTGCTGCTTTGCGCGAACTCAGTTTCGATAGCCGGTTTAAGCAAACGCTTATACGCATCGTTTACCGCTTCCGCCACTTGTTCCGAGCAAGCACCCACACCCCGCACATAACGGTGCTTCAAACGTTCTACGCACGTATCGTCCTCGGCTGGGGCGATACTCACCTTCAGAATACCTTCTGATTCGCCCCTACGCAAAGCCAACAAACGATGTGATGTGCAACGCTTCAAAGGTTCGGAAAAATCAAAATAATCGCGGAACTTCAAAGCTGTCTCGTCCGACTCTTTTCCTTTCACTACTTTCGAAGTGATAACCGCCTGGCGTGCGAATTGCCCCCGCACCACATTACGTGTCTGCTCGTCTTCGCTCACCTGCTCGGCTATGATATCGCGTGCGCCCTTCAAGGCGTCTTCTTCGTCCTTCACATCCCCCTTCACAAAAGCGCGTACCTTCGCTTCCAAATGGTTTTCGCACTGCATCAGGAGCAACATCGCCAAAGGTTCCAACCCTTTCGCGCGCGCCATCTCGGCACGTGTCTTCCGCTTGGGCTTATATGGCAAATAGATGTCTTCCAGTTCCGTAGCGTCCCAGCAAGCATCGATTCTCGCACGCAGTTCGGGAGTGAGTTTTCCCAATCCCTCTATTGTTGCGAGCACGGTTTCCTTACGCTTCGCCAGCTCGTTGAACTTTTCGTTCCGTGCCTGTATCTCGCCTATCTGTACCTCGTCCATGCCTCCCGTCGCTTCTTTCCGATAGCGGCTGATGAAAGGGATAGTAGCTCCTCCTTCCAATAGTTTCAATGCATTCTCTACCCGATGCGCAGGAAGTTTCAATGCCTGCGCAATCATTTCGCTAAATCTTTCCATGAGTCTATTTTTCGTTTCGAGGGGCAAAGGTAATGAAAAATTAAAAATTGAGAAGCTGTTTTGAATTTATCGTGCGATGATTTGGGATGAGTTTTTGAGGCATTTTCGCTTCTGTGATGAGGAAGATAGCGGGCTATCTGACGAAGAACAGGAGCGGAAAGGACCAAAAAATCGCCCAAAGCACACACGAAAACGGATATATCAAGCCAAGAAAAACTTTTTGGAGAAATTCAAAACAGCTTCTGAAAGTTGAGAATCAGGTTTTGAACAAACAATTTTTCAATTTTCACATTACCGGTAGAACCGAAGTTCGTCCTCCAGTTTCCGGACACGTTCCTGAAGGTCTTCTATCCGTTGTAACAAATAGCGGATGGCATCGATACCCTCAATATTGATAGACAAATCGTAATACAAATGGGTATAACGTTCCAGTTCCCCCAACTGGGAAGCAGGAAAATACCCCGTATTGTCTATCATCTCCACGTCAATCAGCCCGCCTTCGCCCAGCATCAAGACAAAACTCGGCTCTATATCGCAGCGGGCACAATAATCGTTTATGATAATCAAATCGTTCTGCATAGTTGTTTTGAGTTTTTAAGTTTTAAGTCTAAAACACAGATTTCCGCCCCTTAACCACGAATAGCCGACCTTTACGCCCAGGGATTTACGCTACGAATGCCCGTATCCTCCCCCTCATGGGTTGCCGAACGAATATATCTTCAGAAACGGTTTGATATAACTGAAACAGTCCATGGAGATAGCTTCATCGGCAAGGTAAGCATACATTCGTTTTCAGATGAATGCATAACCTTAAATCGCGGATATCATGATATCAACCTGCCGGCATCAACCTGCGTTCCAATAAAAATATCACGCACCCTTTTGCAGTTCCCGAAACAAGTCTTTCTGATGTTCAGTAAGCGAAGTCGGAATAGTTACATGATATGTTACAATCAAGTCTCCAAAGCTTCCTTCCTGCTTATAAACGGGGAATCCTTTGCCTTTCAGGCGCACCATGGCATCGTTTTGCGTACCAGGACGCACTTTCAGTTTCACTTGCCCGTCGAGCGTGTTCACCATAACCTCTCCGCCCAATACGGCGGTATAAAGATCGATGGTCACGTTGGTGTATAAGTCGTTATCCTTCCGTTTAAAAACGGGGTCATCGCTTACCACGAACGTAATGTACAAATCACCGTCCGGTCCTCCATTGGCTCCTTTACCTCCGTGACCCTTCAACTTGATGACTTGTCCGTTTGCCACACCAGCCGGCACGGTAATGCGGAGTGTCTCGTCTCCTACGGTAAACGTTTGCTTATGCGTAACCGCAGCTTCCCGAAGCGTAAGCTGAAGCTCCGCCTCGATGTCCTGCCCACGGAACGCACCTCTGCCATGTCCGCCTGCAGCTCCCCGATGTCCGAAGAGTTCCTCGAAGAAATCGGAGAACCCGCTGGCATTGCCTCCGAAACCGTGCATGCCCGCTCCGCCAAAGCCACCAGTGAAGTGCTGTCCGTCGGTAGAGTACCAATACTCCGTGCCTCCCGTACCGCCTCCGCCCTGATAAGCTTTCTGTTGGGCTTCGAACTCGTCGGCGTGTTTCCAGTTTTCCCCGTAAGCGTCATATTTCTTACGCTTCTCAGGGTCGCTCAATACCTCATTGGCCTCGTTTATCGCCTGAAACTTTTCCTTCGCGCTTGGATCGTTCGGGTTCAAGTCCGGGTGATACTTGCGTGCCAGCTTACGATATGCCTTCTTGATATCGTCCTGAGTTGCCGTTTTGTCAACTCCCAAAATCTTGTAATAGTCTATGTAAGCCATATAGTCAGTTGTTTTTTTACGTTAAGAAGGAACAAAGTATATGCCAAAAGCATTATTTTAACTATCTTTGCACAAGCTGACAATTTGTCACAACATAAAACATTCTGAAATACTGAACTTATGAACATCCGCACTAGCCTTATGGCATTGCTCTGTACAGGAAGCCTGCTCGGGGCATACGCTTCAACAACCGAAGAAATCACCATCAAACTCTTAGAGACGAGTGACGTGCATGGAGCTTATTTCCCTTACAACTTCATTGCCCGCCACCCCCTGAAAGGGAGCTTGGCACGTGTCTCTACCTACGTCAACGAACAACGCAAGCAATACGGCGACAACGTCCTGCTGATGGATAACGGAGACATCCTGCAAGGACAACCCATAGCTTACTATTACAACTTCATTGACACCGCATCCACCCACGTGTGCGCGGCAATGCTGAACTATATGAAATACGACATAGGCAATATGGGAAACCACGACATCGAAACGGGGCATGCCGTGTACGACCGCTGGGCGAGCCAGTGCAGTTTCCCTGTATTGGGAGCCAATATCATCCGCCAGGATACAGACAAACCCTATCTCCCGCCCTACCACATATTCGAACGCGAAGGGATACGTATCGCCGTATTGGGCATGATTACGCCAGCCATCCCCTCGTGGCTTCCCGAAAAGATGTGGAGCGGACTTTGGTTTGAAGACATGGAAACCTGCGCACGGCGTTGGGTAGAAACAATCCGCGAAACGGAACATCCCGATGTGTTGGTCGGGCTTTTCCATGCAGGACCCGAAGGAAACCTCTTGGACAATGTAGTAGAAAATGCTTCGGAAGCCGTGGCACGGAACATTCCAGGCTTCGATGTCGTATTCATGGGACACGACCACCGGCGACTCTGCAAGAAAATACAGAATGTGGCAGGCGACTCGGTATTGCTCATCAATCCCGCCAATGCCGCACGCACCCTGGCCGATGTCACCCTGAAAATCAACCGCAAAGACGGACGCATCGTAAGCAAGTCGGTACAAGGACGGCTTGCGGATGTAACTTCGCTCCCCACCGACCCGGCATTTATGGAAACCTTCACACCGCAATACCAAGCCACCCTCGACTTCGTATCACGCAAGATAGGAGACATCCGAAACACCATCACCACCCAAGATGCTTTCTTCGGTCCTTCGGCATTCATCGACCTGATTCACCAACTCCAGCTCGACATCACTGGAGCTGACCTTTCGTTCTGCGCTCCGCTTTCTTTTAATGCCCAAATCAAAGAGGGAGACATTTACATGAGCGACATGTTCAAGCTCTACAAATATGAAAACCTGCTCTACACCATGCGCCTTACGGGACGCGAAATCAAAGGATTCCTTGAAATGTCGTATGCCTTATGGACCAACCGGATGCAATCACCCGATGACCATCTGCTCCTGCTCAACGATAAGGATGAAGGCTTCGGACGCCTCAAGAACCCCAGCTTCAATTTCGACTCGGCGGCAGGTATCCTTTATACGGTAGATGTGACTAAACCGGAAGGCGAAAAAATCACCATCACAAGCCTGGCGGATGGCACTCCGTTCGACCTTGACCGCACCTATACCGTAGCCGTCAACTCCTATCGGGGCAACGGAGGCGGCGACCTGCTTACAAAAGGCGCGGGTATCCCCAAGGAAGAATTGGCAAACCGCATCATCTTCTCCACCGACAAGGACCTGCGCTATTACCTGATGGAACGCATCGAAAAAGTAGGCACACTCGACCCGCATCCCTTGAACCACTGGCGTTTCATCCCCGAAGAGTGGGTAAAACCTGCCGCTGAACGCGACTGGAAAATATTGTTTGAATGAATAAGCAAGCACTCTGATTCAATCAAATACGACTATGCGCAGGTACTATTTCATTCTAATGACGCTATGCATGATACTCTCCTCATGCGCCACCGCTTCCTTCTCGAAATACAAGGGAGTGGGACGCATCAAGCGGTATGAGATTTACAGCGAGCAAGTGCCCGACTCGTTCGATGGATTCCGCATCGCTTTCGCTTCCGATTTCCATTACGAAAGCCGGTTCGATGCCAAACGATTAGAAGGAGCCGTCCGTGCCCTGCAAGCCACGGATGCCGACATGCTGCTATTGGGAGGAGACTATCGCGGACGGGAAGGAGGAGATATGGAAGAACTGTTCTCGGCACTGGCACAGGTAAAGACACGTTTCGGCACATATGCCGTCATGGGCAACCACGAACGGGGAGAAAGCGATACACTGGTGCGCCGGGCCATGTCACATACGGGAGTGCGTCTATTAGAACATAAGGTAGACACCATCCGGAAAGGAAACGAATACATCCTGATATGCGGTATCCGGAATCCGTTCGACCTGAAACAAAATGGTGTATCGCCTACCCTCACCCTCCGTCCGGAAGATTTTGTTGTCATGTTGGTGCATACTCCCGACTATGTAGAAGACACCGATATATCCAATACCGACCTCGCTTTAGCCGGACATACGCATGGCGGACAAGTCAGCCTTTTCAAGCGATGGACTCCGGCGCATTTCTCGAAATACGGGAACCGTTTCCTCACAGGATTGAAATATAATTCGCAAGGCATCCCTGTTATCATCACCAACGGACTGGGCACCTCGCGAAAAGACATCCGGCTTTTTACACCGAGTGAAGTGATAATAATCGAACTGAAAAAATCATTAAAAGACAACTCGAAGGACAATAATTAAGAAACTGTTTTGAATTTCTCCAAAAAGTTTTTCTTGCCTGGATGTATCCGTTTTCATGTGTGCTTTGGGCATGATGCTATTTTGCCAGCACATTACAAACATAGGAACTAAGGTGCCATACTTAAAATACATATCCGCAATGAGCCCAAAATGAATATATACTGCATAGGCGGTTGAATATATACTGCACCCGCCCATGAATATATACTTCAGAGGCAAAGTAAGTACTACTGCATTTTTTATGCGGCCGGATTGGCAGATTGCGGATATGCATATAAAAAAGTGATAACTCGCCTTATTCAGCAAATGAGAAGAGAATTGCTTCAATCCAAGAACTCTCATTGTCCTGCCGGTACAAGACTTTATCAGATTCCCATTCAAATTGATAATGCTCATCATCGCTATTTGACATTGTTACCAAATGCTTGGGAGATATACCGAGCAATCCTGCCCAATAAAGATATTTCAATTCTTCTATATCCATATCATAAATGTCGTAGAAGAACATCAGGTTATTGTCATTGGACAGTCCCGAATAAGTAAAATCAGTAGATTGGGTATAGCTACCTTGTATATCTATATGACTTATATCCCCGTCAGTCCAAACGAGCGAATATTCTCTTTCTTCCCGACCTTCGTTCATATAAACAAGATGCCCTTCCTCATCATACCCGCAAGTGGATTGGAAATCAAAACCGCCATATTCATCATAATGCCTTGAATCAATACGTTCGGCAAATCCTAATTCATTCAACCAAACATCATAGACATAGGACACACTTCCATCAGCAAGTACCATAGTATACCGGACATCAGGGTCTGAAAGCCGGCTTGTCCGCATTAAGATAGTTATATTCGAATGTTATCGTATATCCGTCACCGCCATCCACTTGAGTAAGGAAACCGTTCTCATAGACGAACCTGTCCAACCCGTGGTCATCCACTTCACTTACCAATTTCCCCGTAAAGACTCTTTCAACCGGAGCCTTGTCTGTTGGAATAGTTACATCTCCTTCATCCTCATTGCTTTCTGATGGATTTTTCTCGACTAATTCCACTGTGGATTCGTACCATTCATCAGTTTCATAATCCCTATAATACTCATGAATGGTAAGTCTGTTGTCGGACGAAAAATCTACAGTGAAATTGCCTTCTTCATCATCATTGTTCCATACGTTATCCCATGAATAGCGGATCTGGCGTTCACCTTGGTTCTCCCATTTCCAGAAATGAGCTTCTATTTCATTGTCATTATAAAACTAAGGAACGTGCCAGACTTGGAGAACATAACTTCCGATATCGCACCGTAATATTCGTCAGGAGTATAAGTCTCGTCGTATTCCCCATCGTATGAATCATATCCTGCCTCATGTATTCTCAACACTTTCCATGTACGGCACAAAGCATTGGTCAAGTCATCATCCCCCACCGTTTCAGCCTTTTCTACGGTGAATGTCATCTCGTTTCCACCATTAGGTCTGATTGTTATATCTGTAATTCCCTGACCGTCGTTTGATTTCAGTTGTATGACACCGAATCCCTCCAAATTGAAAGTTTCATTGTCGATTTGGGTATAAGTGCCATAGACTACGTTATCATATGCCACAGCCCTGCTTGCCGGGGCTTTTCGGGAAAAAAGATTATCTTTTTTCAGTGCAGAAACTGCATAACCGCTACTACGTTTAATGACGATATAATCACCGCTTGCCCCAAGTTCAATACTTGCATACGGAGAAGAACTGTCTGTGATTTCATATTTTCCACTCACAGATTCGTATTGGGGTGGATTCAGGTTGCCAACAACTTCTTCGTTGTCGTCGTTACAAGAAAAGAAACACGGAACTACCAACACAGTCAATAGTACCAAAAACGAAACTTTACAATACTTTTTCCACATAATTATTACTGCTTAAATTAATATTGAATTTGATTGTCAGCAATCAAAATTCTGCAGATGGGATACAGTAATAATTATATTTAAGGGAAAGAGCCGTCCCATTACTTTCAATACATCGGATAAACTCTTTATCCCGTATCGAATTGCCAAGGTAATGTAATCCCCTTACCGGATGTCCAATTTTGCGGTGCAAAAATAACACCAATAATATGAAGCCGACCGCCTGTTAAATTATTCAAATCGTCCTAATATTCCCTTTTTATTCAGAAACTGTTTTGAATTTATCGTGCGATGCTCTGGGATGAGTTTTGAGACGTTTCCGCTTCTGTGATGAGGAAGATAGCGGGCTACCTACGAAGGACAGAAACGGAAAGGGTCAAAAAAACATGATTAGTTATCGTTATTTATTGATATCCGCCTCACTTCCTCAAAATCAATACGTTATATATCTCAGCGACTTGCGTGAACGTGTTGCAAATATCATGCAAATCCGAAAATAAGCATCCATAAGCAACTACAGCTCTATGTCGCAAAAGTACGATTTTTATCCGAAAATAACGAAAGAAAAACGAGGAAAATATCAATGTTAAATGATAGCCCGAAATAGGGCAGGATGACGCTATCAGTTCCGTAGAGCATCGGGCAAATCTTGTATTGCTTTTGAAATATGGTATGGACTTCATCAAGAACTATACTATGAGCGGATGGGTGAAGATGCCGAACTATCGCCTGAATCTCCCAGACTATTCCGACCGTGCTATCTTTGAAGGGTTGGTAAATCACCTTATCCATCGGGATTACACCGTAATGGGCGGTGAGGTACATATCGACATCTATGATGACCGTGTGGAATTGGTATCGCCCGGTGCGATGCTTGACGGTACACAGATTCAAGATCGTGACATTTATAATGTCCCATCCATACGCCGCAAGCCCGTCATTGCCGATATGTTTACCCAGCTCGACTACATGGAGAAACGTGGCTCAGGTCTGCGCAAGATGCGTGAACTGACCGAGAAGCTGCCCAACTTCCTGCCTGGCAAGGAGCCTCACTATAAAACCGAAGCATCCTCATTCTTCACCACTTTCTATAATCTGAATTGGGGTGAGAATGGTAGAATCTCCGTGGAAGAGGTGGCCGACAGAGTAAATAGTACCCTCAAAAAGTACCCTGTAAAAAACGAATTGAATAGACCAGTGGGCAGGACTGCTCAACGCATCATAGACATGGTTATATCAAATCCAATGATAACCCGTGAAAAAATGGCCGTTGAATTGGGCATTTCATTAGATGGAGTTAAGAAACAGATTAAAAATCTCCGTGAGAGAGGCATTCTCGTCCATGAAGGTTCTGACAAGGCAGGCTATTGGCGTATCATCGTAAAACCATAATAGGGAGGGCGTGACACATGACAATCTTTATCTTGGTTTCCATCTTATTGGTCGCAGCTTTGGCAATAGCCTTGCTTATGGGCGTTTCTCCTGCGAGCCAAAAAGTCAAAGTCCGGACAATGTATGTCTGAGCTGCGCTTATGCTTGTAGCTGCTCTTATCGTCTGTGACCATATTGACGCTTTGCCGGATTTTCCGTCCAAGTTCCGATTTCATGCAGTATTGGTGCTTACCGTAACCGTAGGTTATCTCTGCATTGCCATCGCTTGTATGGAAAAGTACAATGTCCTAAAGCGTAAGAACCGCGTGCTTGAAGAAACTCTTACTGAAAAAGAGCAAGAAAAAGTATCCATTCTGATGGAACATCAAAGCAAGCAGCAACAGGCACTCCAAAAAGGAGAACTTGAATGGTTTGCCGGGAAAATCAAGATGTTCAGTGAAGAGGAGCAAAAGGCGATTCTTGCCAGTTCCTACGCATTTGCAGAACACGATTTGATTCTTCCACCCTCAATCACAGTCCAGCCAAACGAGATGTGCAGCCAGCAAGAACTCATGTATTACGTTTACTCTGCTTTCTCCAACATAGGCAAGAAACGCAGCGACATTGTGAGTTCCTTATCTCAGGTTTTTAAGGCATACTTTCCTGCTGGTGAGGCTTCTGTATCAAAGAAGATGCCGGGATTGGATAAGGTTAAGGAGAGAAGAGAAAAAAAGAATAACGCATAAAATTATCATCAAGGGTAATCTGAACCATAATAAAAAAACATAATAAATATCCGCATTGTGCGATTAAGTGAATTAAAATCACTAATTTTGTGCTAAAAAATTAGTTTATATGGACGATTTAAATAGAATTAAGGTTATCTTGGCTGAAAAGAAACGAACAAACAAGTGGCTTTCGGAGCAATTGAATGTCACCCCATCTACTGTTTCTAAGTGGTGTACAAATACAAGCCAGCCAGACCTTGAAAGTTTAATGAAAATAGCGAAACTCTTGGAGGTTGAATTAACGGATTTGGTTCGGTTCAATGAATTTAAATCTAAAAACGAATAAAATGAAATTTTTTAGTATTGGAGATGCATCTGCTGATGGCAGAGTTGAAATCATAGACGAAGATAAACTGTGTTATCAAGTAAGAAATATCAGTAAAGGTGCAATAGGTATACGGACAATATCAAAAAAACTACTTAATGAGTTTGTCTCGTATTTCGCAGCAAATCCCGATGCAACTGCTGACGAAGCAAGAAATGCCTTGGTGGGTCAAAGCGAAATAGATAAGTTTGAATATGGATATGCCTCTACATTAGCTGTAATGGCAAAAATGCTTTTAAAAAAGAAAGACGAAAAAGAAAGTTTAGAAAAAGCACGCAACCAATACAAAGGACTCTTTTTCCAACAAATCTTTTACGGTGCCCCTGGCACGGGTAAATCACATACAATAAATGAGGAAACCAAGGGTGAGGATGTGATCCGCACAACATTCCATCCGGACACAGACTATTCAACATTTGTCGGCGCATACAAACCGACGACTGTTGAAGAAACAGTGATGACAGTAATTGGAACAAAGGCAGTTGCAGTAGAAAATGAAGATGGCAGCAAACGTAAAGAGACAAAGATTGTCTATGAATTTGTTGCGCAGGCTTTCCTGCAAGCATATATTGCAGCATGGAAGAATTATGCGAGTGCAGGCGAAGATGAGCCAAAGAGACAATTCCTTGTTATAGAAGAAATAAATCGTGGAAACTGTGCACAGATCTTCGGGGATTTGTTTCAATTGCTTGACCGTAATGATAGTGGGTTTTCTGAATATCCAATAAAAGCTGATGCTGATATGCAAAAGCAGTTGAAAAAAGAACTTCATGGTTTGACCATAGCAAATGCGAACAGAATAAATGCATTATATAATAACCGCAATGTAGCAAGCGAAGTATTTAACGGCGACATACTCCTTTTACCAGACAACCTTTATATTTGGGCGACCATGAACACGAGTGACCAAAGTCTGTTCCCGATAGATAGTGCTTTCAAACGACGCTGGGATTGGAAATATATCCCTATATCAAACGCAAATAAGGATTGGGCAATCAAAGTGAATGGGAATAAGTATGATTGGTGGAACTTTTTGGAAAAAATAAACGCGCAAATAGGTTCAACAACAAATTCGGAAGACAAGAAACTTGGTTACTTTTTCTGCAAGGCAACTAATAATGAAATATCAGCAGAAACATTTGTCGGAAAAGTAATGTTCTATTTGTGGAACGATGTGTTCAAAGATTATGACTTTGACAGCAACATATTCAAGGATGATAACGGCGAAACGATGACCTTTGACAAATTCTATACTGCAGAGGGTAAAGATACTAAAGTAAGAGAAGAAAAAGTCGAAGCGTTTTTGAAAAGGTTGGGGGTGGACAATATAAGCCAACAAGGAGATGATGAAAACAATGATGTTCCAAATAACATTTCTATAAAAGTCAATGGCAAGGAAGTAAAATATATAAATGCCGTTCCATACACCACTGTTGAGGAATACGTGAAAATGCACCCAGAAATGTCGGCACAGCAAGTTATTGATATATGGGAGCCATTCAAGAAATATTCTATGCGCTCATGGGTCGTATGCAATAAAGAAGAGCATGACAGCATGGCACCACAATATGCTGATTATTCATACGAAATTAAATGTTCTGACGGGAATTCACTTTGGGTAAACAAAGACGGATGGATGCACAATCCGGAAAAGCAGCGTGACACCATCAACGAGTTTATGGAAGCGGTAAATAATTCAGACCTTGGTATTAAGATAACAGAAACCCCTGTCTGACAAATGCGAATCCTGATAGAAGAACATCAATATAATGTAGCCGATATAAAAGACATTCTTCATGGCATTGATGCCTTGGAGAATGTCGAGGGAAAGGTGTCAATACAGTATGTAGGGTATTATTACAATGCTGTATTGCAGGACTGTGTCTTCATTCTCCCAAAGGTATTACTTAACGACAAGGCGGAATTAGTGTTCGGGAAGTACAGGCCAGAAGATGTAATAAACCTGAATGAAAATAATCCTCTTAGTCCGACTGAACGAAACTTTATTTATAAGTTTGCCGTATGGATTTACCGTGCAATAGTGGTCTACAAAAACAGTAAAGAGGGAAATTCGGAGATTGTCTACCACAGGCATATAGCACAAATCGGCAAAGGGTATCGCCGCCTGAGTAATACCTATCTTGACATATTGCTTTCGCTGATACAGTTTAATAAGGACAATCGAAACTTCTTTTTTACCATTGTAAAGAATCTGCACAGTGGAATGAATAAAATAAATTGGACACGCACAATAAGTACTACAACAGCCATTGTACAAAATGGTCAGCCAATTTATTTGAATCCTGTTAACAAGAAGCGGCAGATAAATTTTGACGAAGAACTGTTAGTTATCTTCTTTTCTATTTTGAATTATATCGGTGATGAATTTGGCTTTCCGAAAAATATAGTGTGCCAATTTCAACTGATAACAGGAAAACGTTTCGAGACTTATCGCAAAGGTTTTGGTACACGGAGATTGCAACAAATCAAATACAAGTACTTCTCCGATAAAGCGTTGCAATTGTGGCAGCTTTGTTATGCTTTCTTTGATGAGACAAGGCAAATATTCATTACTACAGAAAAACGTGAGTACTTGTTGGTGAAGAGCTTTTATATTGTGTTCGAAGCTATCATTGACGAGCTGGTAGGCGACAACCCTTTACCTGATGGAATGGAAAAGCAGCAGGAAGACGGTAAGATTGTTGACCACCTGTTTACGGCACGAAGCTTGATTGACAGTGAGGAAAAGCAGACATATTACATTGGCGACAGCAAGTATTACAAGATAGGTCATCCTGTTGGAGAGGAAGCTGTTTATAAACAATACACCTATGCCCGTAACGTGATACAAAAGAATCTGGACATCTTCAATGATGGAGGACAGCCTTCGTCGGGCGTGAAATTGCGTGATGACGTGACAGAGGGTTACAATATCATCCCCAACTTTTTCATTTCGGCAAAGCTAAATGAGGAACTTAATTATGCTGACGATGGTATAGAGAAAACCGACCGGCAGAGCAACAAGCACAAGAAACTGCAATTTGAGAACAGGTTGTTTGATCGAGACACGTTGTTGGTGTTTCACTATGACGTGAACTTCTTGTTCGTATTGTCCCTATACGCACGCAACAATGCCCTACAAAAGGTGGAATGGAAAACGAAGGTGAGAGACAAGTTTCGCAAGGAAATACAGGAATGGCTGCAACAAGACTATGATTTCTATGCCATGCGTGCTCGACCAGGGGTAAACGGAGAAGAGTATATCAAGCATAACTTCAAGAATGTTATCGGTAAGGTCTATGCGCCATTCAAAGATGAAAAGACGTATTCGCTCGCATTGGATAAAAAAGACCCAGAAGGTAATAATAATGTGATAAAGACGGAATTATCGGAATTCTTTTATATAGAACCTTGCCGTTTAGGACAGAATCCGGAAGAGGTATTGCCTACAGTTGCTGTGTTTGATGCAGTGAAGCCCGCTGATAATGATTTGGCATTGTGCGTAACCAAAGAAGGAATACATTTCGATAATGCGGTGGAGAAGATGAAAAAGATCGGCAAGTTGGGTATCGCATTGAATATGAATGGTGCAACATTACAATTAGTTGAGGGTTTTACCGCTGCCAAATATCTCATCATCCACAATAAAAGTGACAAATATGCGGCATTCTTTGTTGATGGGAAAGGGCCAAGGCTTGTTTCCGCAAATGAAATGACAGATATGGTAACAACCAAGAAAGGCGCATCCATCTATCTTGTCTATAATGCAGAACTGAATATCATTCCGGCATTTGGTGAATTGGATTTCTCTCCTATCACAAAGAGTGGTGACAGCTATTCACCTCACTTATTGTCGATAAAAAGTTTGATAAAAAGAACAGATTGACGTATGAATATGGAAATACAAAAACTAATTGGTGAAGCAACAGCCTACGACAAGAAACAGATGCTTGAAGTCAGACGGCCTAAAAGCTGGCTTAAGAGTGTCTCAGCCTTTGCCAATGGCGAAGGCGGCATACTAGTATTCGGTATCAGTGATGATGACAAAATATTAGGTCTTGATGATGCGGAAGGTGACGCTGAGAAAATCAGTGAGGAGATAAAGAGCAAACTTGACCCTATTCCGGCAGTCAGGCTTGAACTCAAGGAGGCAAACGGAAAAAAACTTGTGTTGTTGCATGTGTATCCGGGACAGGAAACACCCTATTATTATATCGGTGACAAACAGCGTCTTGCTTTCGTCCGTATTGGTAATGAGTCTGTTGTTGCAGATCGTATTCAATTGAAAAGTCTCGTTTTGAAAGGTTCCGGCAAAACTTATGACAGCCTGCCTTCAAGTTACAGATTCGAGGATATGGCTTTTACCAAGCTCAAATCTGTCCATTATAAAAGGCTGCAACGCTCGTTTGATGAAAGTGAATTTGTCTCATGGGGGATCGTTGATGAAAACAGTAATTTGACAAATGCCGGTGTGTTGTTGGCGGATGAATCCCCGATAAGACAATCCCGTATATTTTGTACTCGTTGGAATGGTTTAGATATGACAAGCGGCTTAGGTGAAGCGATTGACGATGTTGAGTTGGAAGGTTGTGTAATAGCCCAGTTGCAGGACGCTGTGTCTTTTGTGCGAAACAATTCGCGGAAGAAATGGTGGAAAGAGAGTGACCATCGCGAAGAATTACCGGACTATCCTGAACGTGCGGTAACAGAAGCAATAGCTAACGCAATCATCCATCGTGATTACATGCAGATGGGAAGTGAGATACATATTGACATGTATGATGATCGTTTAGAAATATACTCTCCAGGAGGTATGATGGATGGAAGACTTATTCAACAGCTGAATCCTCTTACTGTACCCTCCAAAAGAAGGAATCCATTGTTGGCTGATTTCTTCAGCCGATTGGGGCTTATGGAGCGGAGAGGTAGCGGAATGAAGAAGATAATTGATTCCTATAAGAAGTTTGAGAAACTGCCTAATTTTCATGTTCCTGAATTTCATTCAAATGCATCGGAGTTCCATGTGATATTATGGAACTTGAATTTCAAGAATGAAGTTATTGGAGAAATTACACCTGCTGGTACTCCTTTAATACAAGAGTTCGTAAAAGAAAATGGCGAAGTGTTCGTAAAAGAGTTCGTGAAAGGTCCATCAAAGTTCGCAAAAGAGTTCGTAAAAGCGAGTCGTCAGATTTACAAGCTAATTTCCCAAAATCCTCAAATCAATGCAGTACAGATGGCAGAGAGTATGGGACTATCTGCACGTCAAGTTCAGAAGTATCTCAAACGACTTCAAGAATCAGGGAAGATAATTCGTGTCGGAGGTCGCAAAATTGGAGAATGGAGGATAATCGACGAAGAATACGAGGGATTCTTTGATAGAATATAATAATTGTCTCTAAATTTTTACAATAAGAATTGAATATTCTGATAAGTTGCAGAATATAAGAAGTTTTATTTGAAATAAATAAATGGACAGTCTGACCAAGGAACAACGCCATCGCTGCATGACCGCCATACATGGAAAGGATACCAAACCTGAAATATTGGTACGAAAATTCCTTTTCAGCCGAGGCTTCCGCTATCGGCTCAACCATCCACGTCTGCCTGGTCATCCTGATTTGGTGCTGCGTAAATACCGCACGGTCATCTTTGTGAACGGCTGTTTCTGGCATGGTCATGAGAATTGCAAATACTTCCGTCTGCCTAAGACCAACATTGAGTTTTGGCAAAAGAAAATTGAACGGAATAAGGAACGTGATAAAAAGGAACAATGCCAACTCGCTGCTATGGGTTGGCATTGCATCACTGTATGGGAATGTCAGCTGAAACCTAAAATCCGGATGCAGACATTGGAGTCATTGGCTTATACTTTAAACCATATTTTCCTTGAGGATCGAAAAGTCAAAGCATACGAGATGCCTGAATCTGATGATGGTCTTATGGCGGCAGAATCAAGATTTCCGTATGAGAAAATTGAAAATGCAAAACATGTGTAATTCTTTTCCACTGATTGTGGCATTATGTCTTAAATGTCTAATACACAAGTGATAATTCTGTGGGGGTATACCAAATTACTGCTACGCACTGTAGCAGTTTTGCCATGGAAATACTGGTCTAAAGATGGGTTGTAATTATGGGGAATGGGTACGTTGACAAAATAAAAAGGTGTGAAACCATTTGAGCTCCACACCTTTTTCTTATGGATGTTTATCGTTGTTTACCGATACTTACTTCACTTCCTCAAAATCCGCATCCTGCACATTGTCTTTGTTGTTTGTGC
>ERZ779874.1624-NODE-1624-length-21172-cov-4.213998_pt1 | contig 21172 bp, 5 predicted proteins | sample MGYA00511031_ERZ779874 | MGnify/ENA primary metagenome ERZ779874 (study PRJEB29588, sample SAMEA2156850) | human gut metagenome | biome: human gut; feature: human-associated habitat; material: faeces | place: Denmark | collected 2008/2010 ...
CCACTTTTCTATAAATGTATTTTTGATTTTATTTCGGCAAGAGCAAGTCCTTGCCCTACGATACGTCGAAAGAAATTCCGTGTTTGAATGAATTTCTTTGAAATTCATAATAAACACTCTATTCCTTTCTCCTTTTCCCCTAAAAGCTTACGCTTTTTAGGGACCCCATAGTTCCAAATTCTGCGAACAACGAGAGCAAAGAATTTGGGAAAAACAGTTCGGGGAACTGTTTTGTAGTATCTTTGTTTCTTATAAGAGCCCTGTTTTAATTATTTCCTTTTTGTTTATGGGCGAGAATTTTGCTCCGCCTCTCAAAATCTGTCGTACAGCAGTGCGTCAGATTTTGTATTACTTTTAAATCAGTTTATCGACAGTATAAAAGCCATCGGTTTTTAACCGATGGCTTTGTTTTATGTCAACCAAAATCTTATGCTGCTTACACCTATATTTTATTAGTTTATAAAAAGCAAAAGGAGACGGTATTTCTACCGTCTCCTAAAGCTTTATTTCAATGTCAAGATTTTAGTCTAAATCAGTACCATGGTCAATACCGGTATTTCCACCAGTATAAGATGCTGTTAAAACCTCATCATAAGTCTTGAACTCATCAATCTGTGACATTGGCTTTGTGTAAAGCTCTTTCATTGGTTTTCCTCCCAAATTTACCGGTGCCTTACCCCTGCCGATTAGGCAGAGGCAAAAGCATCAATAAATTATAATTTGTTATCAATAAGTGTAAGATTCAATGTTAGACATAGTTGGCTTTAATGTGCCATCAGCAGTCTTTGTAATAACAAATGCTACTGCAGAAATCTTACCATCTTTCTTTGAAAGACCATAGTCAAGAGCAATCTGCTCTGCTGAATTCTTGTTGTAAAGAATCTTTACAGTGCCTGCATTAGCGTCTGCACCCTTATTGCCAACATTATCAAGTGTGAGTTCAGAATCAGCTAAATTCTTACCATATACAAAGCCCTGCTTAACTACTGTTTCGCCAGGAGCAATATTGCGAGTTGCCAAGAATGAAACCTTAACTGTACCCTCAATTGGTGTTGCAGAAAGAATCTTAACTGTTGTTTTCTGCTGAACTGCAGTCATTACAGGTGTAAGTTCAATATCAGAACCGCAGAAGAATGTGTAAGTATCGCCATAACCAACTACTGTACCGTCAGCTAACTTCCAAGCTTCAGCACCATCCTTATGAACACTAACCTTAGTATCATAAGCAACTTGAGCCGGGCTAGCTACTTCAGCACCGTTAACAGTGATTGTAGCACCATCGTTAGCAGTTACTGTATACTTAGCAACATCGTCCTTCTTGTACTGAGCATAGATTGTAGCACCGTCTGTGAGTTTGCTGATTTGTTCTTGAGTCATTGACCAACCTGTGAATGTGTAACCAGGGAATACAGGTTCAGTAGGAACTGTAATATCAGCTGCGCTATCAACAGTTTGAGTATCAATTACATTGCCGTATGGGTCAACAAATACTACTGTAAATGAAGTGTCAGCCTTTTCAGCAAATACAGCTTCGTAAGTGATGTCAGCTGTTGCAGCTGTTTTAAATGTTGCTTCGTCAGAAACAATCTTGTTACCAACTTTCCAACCTACGAATTCGCCTGTTTCGTTATTAGCTTTAGCAGTAAGAACTACATCGTCACCAACTGCAAGTCTTGCGTTAGCACCGTTTGTAGCATCAGCACCGTTAAGAGTTGTTGTGCCAAGTTTTGTTGAAGCAACTGTTACAACTACACCTGCATCAAGCTTAGCAACTGCATCTTTAAGAGCAGCTGTTGCAGCGTCTACATCTTCCTGTGTTGTGTAAGCTTCAACTGTAGCCTGAGCATAATCCTTAAGAGCTGCTGTTACCTTTGCATAAGAAGCTTCTGTGAATTCATCAGCTTTTACATTCTGTGCAGCTTCAAGTGCATTATAGTATTCTGTACCGTGAAGCTTATCAATCGGAAGTGTTGATACATAACCACAATCAGGGCAAGTAGCTGTCTTAGAACCTTCTACCTTAATTGTAGGCTGAGTAACGGTTTCGTAATTAAGAGTACACTTACCTTCTGTGTCGTTACCAACTTCAGTAAATACAAAACCATCCTGTGACCATGTATAAGTTGTTGTTGTATGAGTACCGTTCTTATTATCGGTAACCTTAGCAGGAGTGTTATCAAAGTTAACAGGTGTTTCGCCCTTATTAACAGTTTGAGGTTTAGATGTACCGTCAATGAAGTTATAAGTATAAGTTTCAGTTGTAGGATTAGCTACAAGATCTTTAACTGCAGCTTTAAGTGCAGCTGTTGCAGCGTCTACATCTTCCTGTGATGTGTAAGCAGCAACTGTTGCTTCATCATAAGCAGCAATTGCTTCTGTTACCTTAGCATAAGAATCTGCTGTATACTTAGAAGCGTCAACATCCTTTGCAGCCTTGAGTGCATCTCTGTAATCATTACCGTTAAGCTGAGCAATTACAGTACCGGTATTGATTGTATCGCCGCAAACATTACATACTGTATCGCCTGTGTAACCAGCTTTGTTGATTGTAGGTTTAGTAGCGTTTACAACCTTTGTATCAGCGTGGTCACATACAAGCTTATCAATTGGGTTTGTATAAGTATTGCCACAATTTTCAGTACATGTGTAAACATCATAACCTGCTTCTTTATAAGTAGCGTCCTTATGGTCAGTTACTACGAATTTACATTCAGGGTTTGTTACTACTGCTTCTTCAGTATAAGCAGCATCAGCTGTTGCAGCTACAACTTCAGGTGTCCACTTGTAACTTGTTACTGAGTGATGAGTTGAATCAGAAGCAACAGGTTTTGTTGTTGCTGTGTTATCTGGAATTGTTGGCATTACGCCATCATTTACAGTTTGAGTGGTAAGTTCACCACCAATAGTTGTAAATGTGATTGTGTGAGTTGATGGCTTAGGAGCTTCTCTAAATTCATTGAAGCCCATGAAAGTGAACTTTTTCGAACCAGGATGTTCAACATCGCCATCATTAGTGTTGGTTTTGTCGTTCCATGCATTCTTAGCATATGTTGTTTTGTATTGAGACTGTACTTCACTTATATCTGCTGCAAGAGCAATACTATTAAGCTCTGATGGATGGTAAACATTAAATTCAATCGGATCCGCAGTTACAATTTTGAAAACAAATGTTGCCATTGGTGGATTATTAGTAAATGTATATCCAGGCTCGCCTGTTTCAGGATTTACAAAATAACCGTCAGGGTCTGATAAAGAAGCAGTACTAGAACCCGCACTTCCAAATTCATAACTGATTACATTCATCTTACCGTCTTCATCGTTAGCTTTGACTTTTGAGGAGTTCGGGTCAAATTCCGGGTTAAAAGAATTTTTGTCAATGCCTGTGGAACACAGTGAATATGTTGGCAAAAAAGTTGTACCGCCTTTATCTGCAACCCATGCGCCATTTTTAGCAACTCTTTCATTTTCAGTACCGAGTGCGTATACCATCTTTCTGCCTGATTTATAAGAATAAACACCTGCAGGCTCAATAGAATCACTGAACTGAATTTGTGCAACAAAAGCACAAAGGTTAGACATACCTTCAAGACTTAATGTCATTGTGAAATAATCACCGACGCCGAGCTGAAGATCTTGTGAAAGCTTATCATAAGAAAGTCCAGCAGCGTCAATGTATGTGTTTGCTTTATCCTTGTTGATAGAAAGAGAACCTGAGGTCTTATTACCATCAACTACTTTATAATTATAATCTACAGGCACACCGTAAAGAGAAGCATATGATCCAAAATCCGATGCTGCTGTGCCACTGGTTGAATAATCAGTAAAGCTCGTTGCACTTGCTTCAGTAAACATACCAAAAGACAATTTAGCATTTGGTGCATAATCACCAGGTGCTGCAAGTGCTGTGAAAGGTACTGATAAAACAACCATAAGAACTGACAAAATGACAGCAATTGCCTTTTTGAAAGTTTTATTCATTTTCTTTCCCCCTATTTATTACAAAGTTACATTCATATACTTGATTTCTTTACCAAAGAAAACTGAAAAAATCGACTTATCAAATGAGTCAACCTTATTATCCCTGTCATAATCGCAATATACATTGTACTTACCTGCAAACGCTTCGGCAAATTTAGACTTATCAAATGTGTCAACTACACCATCGTTAGTATAATCACAAATGCAAACTGCGACAGTATCAACAGTCTTTGATTCGGAAACTACTAATGTAACCTTTCTGTCAATAGTGGTTTCACCACTTATTAACATTTTGTACTCACCTGCCGGAATATCGGCAAGTGTATAATTACCGTTTGAATCTGTAACTGCTGTGGCAACGGCTGAGCCATCGGCAGCTTTGACTGTAAGATTTATATTGCCAACACCTTTGTCATTATATAATGATCCATCAAGGGAAGTAGCAATAGTAATCTTACCTGTTATATCACAACCCGGACCTTTCGGTGAAACATCACAGGTCATAAGATATAAAGAACCATCATAATCATCGGCTTGTTTAACGAGTGCATACTCATCCTTAAGCCCATCATTATAATCTGTTAAAACAAAAGTCTCATTCGGGCTGGTTGAAACTGAAATTACATTTGATGCATCACATTTATTAGCAAAAGCAACTGAAAAAGTTGCAAGCAATGTGCCATCACTATTGATTGCTGAACAAGAGTCAGAATCAGAAACAAAGCCAAACACCAAATTTGAATTTTGTGTAATAGTTCCCATTGACGAAATGCCGGTAACTTCAGCTGAAAGAAGCGACTTTGCCGCTGTATCAACAGTAGCATCTGCACTGTACCTTGCAGTTACCTGCACGACCGATAACTCGGAAACACCTTCTAAATAGAAGTTTACATCGTAAGTACCGGCAGGCAATTTATCACCGTCATATTGTTTTCCGTCAGAGTCTGTATAAGTGCAATAAATATTTGGCTTTTCACTGCCAATAGTTGCACCGTATGAAGTATTAGGAAGGCACACGAAAAGTGCAATAAGCACCAAGAAAGTAAGTGTACCAATTACAGCACCTATTCTCTTTTTAACAAATGCATTTTGCATAGGTGTTACCTCCTTGCCAAGTAAATAAAATTTAGGGAGAGACGAGAGCGCATACAACACCAAATCAAACCTCGGTTATAAAAACGCAAAAGCGTAAAAGCAAGCTTTGAAGAAATGATATTGTAAAATCAGGGATAAACAGTGACTAAACGCAATCGCCTTTAACCTCCCAACCCTAAAAACAGGGCCGGTATATAAACGGGGATTACCCGATTATATCGAATTTATAAATAAAGTAACCATTATAATAAACGGTTACATATCAGGGGTATTGCTACCCCTGATATGATTTAATTTAATTAGTCGAGAGCACGTGGAGCATACTCAACTGTATTACCAAAGAACTTTACAAATATTGCTTTATCAAATGAATCAACAAGACCATCACCGGTTAAGTCGCAATAAATATTATATGCATCTTTGTTGCCATATGCTGAAGCAAATATTGCTTTATCAAAAGCATCAACTGATTGGCCACCTGCATAATCACAGATACATACAGGAATTTCTGCATTTGAAATATCTTTTGTACCGCTGAGTGTTACAGTTCTTTTGATAGTTACATTTTCTCTATGAACAGTAAGTGATGTTGTACCAACTGGAACAGTAGCAGTGAATGAACCGTCACTTGCTGAAGTAGCAACTACTTCGCCATTAGCAATTACATCAATGCCGCCAATACCCTTTGTAAAATCTTTACCCGCAAGATCTGTAGCAATAAGAACCTTACCGCTTACAGTGATTGTATCAGCTGCTGCCTGCTTAACTGAAGGAGCAATTGTTACATCGCCATCAACCTTATATTCATAAGGGAATGCATTAACTGTTACCTTTTCACCGTTGATTGTAAGTTCATTAACAACTTGGTAACCTTCAGCTGCCTTAACATCAATTGTGATTGTTGAGCCGGTTTCTACTGAAACAGGAGCTGCGTAAGCATTTCCATTGATTGTTACAGTAGCACCTTCAACAGCATTAACTGTTACAGTGCTGTTTGTAGTTTCAGCAGGAGCAAGAGCAATCTCTGCAGCCTGAAGTTCTGTATCAACAGTGTAGATATTTGTAAGTGAAGCATCGTAGCCCTTCTTATCAGAAAGAACAAAATTAGCTGGATCCTTATGAGCATAATCGCCGTGACCATACTGTGCAAGAGCAACTGCTGCTGCAAGAGCTCTGACATATCTGGTCCATGATTCTGCAGAGTAAGAACCATCGTTTACAAGCTTACCTTCAGCATCCCACTTACCAAAGCGAGGAGCGTTTGCGCCTGTTGTCTTTGAAACTGAAGCTTCAGTTGTTACAGTCTTACCGTCTTCAGCATAAACAGCCTTAGTAGCAGTAAGAGTTGAATAGATGTTGCCTGATGCACACTTGATTTCTTTTTCAAGCTGTGCACCCTGGTAACCACGCTCAACAGCTGCGCTTGCGAAGATATTGAAGAGTCTGGTATATTCAGCTACTGCTGCTGATGAAAGTGATGAATGAGTTACATAAGTATAAGACTTTCCGTTGTCAATGCAGTTTTGTACAGTTGATGCTGCACTTGCAGGAGAAACGCCTAATTCCTTCTTAACTGCATCTTCAGTTTTAGCCTCTCCGGTAGCTTCATCAATTACCGGGTTGCCATCTGCACCTAAAACAACTTTATCATAATGATATTCAAGATCAACAGTAAAGTTCTTTTCAATGTTTCTGGCAATGTCAGTCATCTTAGAGAATGTTAAGATGTTAAAGTTTGTGTCATTAAGACCGGTTCTTGCAACAGAAATGTTTTTGAATGCATTATCTGCAGCCGGCTTAAGTGTATCATTCATAATGCTTGTTACATAGTTGATTCTATCAACAGCCTTTGCAACAGCACCACGGTTATCAACGATTGAACCGTCAGACTTAACTTCGTTAGGAACGATAGTATAATCTGTTACAGGGAACTTACATGACCAATCTTCATTTGAGTTAACCTTCTTGCCATCGGCATCACGGTATACATACTGAACCTGGTTGTAAAGGAGATTACCCTGTGAGTCAGTTGCCTGAGTTTTAGTAGGCATCTGGCAAGGATTACCATTTGTGGTAATAGCATTGTCCCAAGTTGTTTCATAAACAACTGAGTTAGCAAGATAGTATTTACCATCTGCATTCTTAATTACTTTGATTCCGGCTTGGTCTGTTGTACGAACCTTTCCATTATCATCAGAAAGAGCTAATGGTGAATAGATTGGCATTGTACCTGCAGCATCGAAGTAGTAAACGCCTGCAACACCGCCGACTTTACCTGAACCGTCAGCAAGAGCTTCGCCACCAACATAAGCGTTAGCCAAAACATCCTTTGGAATTGTATATTCTTTTCCTTTAGATGTTACTGTTGGAGCAGATTTTGTATAAGGAACATAAGCTAAATCGCCAAACTTTGATGTAACTTCTTTAGTTGTTGCTGTGAGCTGAGTCTTATTGTTAATGCTCTGTGCAAAAGCAACTGTCATAGCAGATGACTTAATAGAAAGTACATTAAGAAGAGCCTGCTTAGCTTGCTCGAAAACAGTTGAGTTAGTAAAGTCTGAAGACTTATACTGTGATACAAGTGATGCCAAATTATCATAAGCAGTATTCATACCGCTGAGCTGGCTGGTATCACCTACAAGGATAGTAAAGTGAGCATAAGCTGACTTAGAACCATTGTAGATACACATATCAACCGGATATTCGCCGCCTTGAATGTTGGTTTCACCATCATAACGGAACGGTTGAACTTCAAGAGCAGATGCATTTGGAATCTGCTTCTTCTCACTTTCAATGTAGAAACCAGGAACTTTGGTGTTACCCATTGAAACAATGTTGAAGAGGTTATCGTAGTTAATCTGACCGCCATTGTTCTGCAAATAAACTGATTCGTAAATATCACCGTCACCAACATGGTAACCTGCGATAATATTCTTAGCAATAGCTTCAGAAAGAGTGTAAACTACATGAGTTCTTGTCTGAATAGCCTTAATATTTGCAGCTGAAGTACCATCAGGGTTAGTTTGAGCTTTAACTGCTTCGATTTCATCGCTTGTGTAACCCTTATAATAAGTAATTTTATCGCTGTTACCTGCTGTTGCTTCTGTTACCTCGTTACGGTTCCATTCACCGAATTCACCTGAACCAGGAGTAGTTTCAACACGGTAGTCATACATATTATACTTAAGAAGGTTACCGTTTGTCTTATCCCAAGCAGGGATAGCGTTTTCACTTGTGATGTTTACTGTTGTATAAGCAGCATTTTTATCATACTTTGTTACAACATTATTTGCATCAAGTGTGTTTGACTGATAATTTGAATCTTCATCATAGAAGTAGATACCGTCAACTGCTTTTGAACCGGTCAAAATCTTATTTCTGTTACTTCTATATCTAACTGAATATGTAGAAATATCAGCAAGGTTTGATGAATCAAGTACCATGTATTCAGGATAGTTAGCAACAAGAGTACCATCATTACTAAATTTAGATGTTGATTTTACATAAGCACCCTCAACACCAACTGTTTGATCAGGTTTATTTGTATCATGCTGGAACTGCTTGTTACTATTATACATAGCTTCTTTCCAACCTGTTGCGGTTGTCATATACTTATAAGCTGAAACATTGTTATCAGCTGCAACAACTGTGCCATCTTTAAGTACGATGTCGTATACAAACTGAACTTCAACTACATTAGATTCTCCTGCTGCTGAGTCGAAAGTAATAGGAAGTTTAGGTGTTACTATTGTTTCGTTAGGAGCAATAAGACCTGATTTAAGTTGAGATGTAATATCAGTTTTTTCGTTGTTACTGCCAATATAAGTTGCTGACTTAAGCTTGTAATAGTAACGAGAAAGTTGAACAAGCTGTCCGTTAGAGATATATGCACGGTTAAGACCTGTGCAGTTATTTGTAAATGAAACTGTATCGCTGCAATCGCCGCCTGCTGTTGTCTTCATAGAAGGTGTAGCAAAGCTTGCTGAAGCAGTCTTAAGCTGCTGAGTTCCGATTGGAGTGATAGCTTCAGGAACGAAAGAGTTAACTGCTGAAAGAGCAAAGAAAATACCTCTCATTACTGAATCGCCATACTTGCCAGCATCACCCTTGGTGCTGTCTGCACCATAACCGGTGAATTCAACAAAGTTGCAAATAGCCTTTTGGATTGCACCGAGGTCAGTACCGCCGGTACCTGCAATAGTTTTAACCTGAAGTAAATCATCAAATGGCTTGTTGTCACCGTTTGACTTAGGAATTATGGTTGTGAAATCCTGCGGCTGTGAAGAATAACGCTTACCGAGGAGACCGTTGATAAGGTCAGCAAGCAAATCATAAACAGTATTTACAAAACCTTTTGACTGAATCGGTTCAGCAGATACGATTGTGATAAGTTTGTAAACGAAATTAGATACGCCACAGAAACCGCTGTCTTTCTTATCAGAAATATTAAGAATTGAAAGAACTACATCGTTCCAGATAAGGTCATGTGAATCGAACTTACCGTATTCCTTGCCTTGGAGTGTACCAAGAATAGGTAAGAACTTGTTAGCAATTTTATCAATATTTTCCCAAAGGTTATTTGTAAGAGCACTGTTACCGTTTTCATCGCAAATACCGAGAAGAGCTGCAACACCCATTGCTCTTTCACCTGAGTTAGTTGCCTTCTTCATTGAGTAATCTCCACCGTAGTAAAGAATTACTGAATTCAAGAGGTCAAAAATTGTAGCACTTGAATTAACATCTTCGTTTTCTGTCTTCCAAGTTTTGCCTTTGTATGTTACAGGAACATATCCTTCAAGTACATATGCAACTGCATCACGAGCCATAGGAAGAATTGTACCTTCAAGTGTTGCGTTGATTGTACCGTCCTTGGCTACATTTACAAGTGATGAATAATCCTTATTAGGAAGTACGTATGATAAGTATTCTTTAAGGCATACATAAGCAACTGCTTCTGCATCCTTACAACCATCCCATTCTGCTGGGTGGATAATATCTTGAAGTTTGCCTGCACCAAGGTTAACCTGGCCGATACAAGCAACAAGCATAGGAACCATTGCTGATTCAAGATTTGCTTCTGAAAGAACAGCATCAGTACCGTTAGCATCATAGAATGCCTTGAGGATGTTAGCATCAGTAGCATCTGCTGTGTACTGAACCATCTTAAGTGCATTGTTAACGAGTGTTGAAGTGATTTTCCTGATTGTTGCATCATTGATTGATTCAACACCGTCTGCCTTTGTTGTTTGAGATTTTGCCATTTCCGGACGATTGCCGATAATGTTATCTCTTTGTGGGAACAAATCATTAACTGCTGCAACAAGTGCATCGTTAAAGCCTGCTACCATTGAACCGTAATTTGAATATTCATTTTTAAAGAATTCGTCAATATTCTTTGTTCCGGTTTGTGCAAAGTAAAGGTTGATAGGACCTGTTTGCATATTGAAACCGTAGTCAGCAAGAGGGCTGTATCTTAACTTAGCAAAGAGCTTTGTTTCATCAATATCTGACCACTTGCCTGTTGATGTTTCAGCAGCTACACGGTCAAATGAAAGCTGTTCCTTAGCTTTTGCAATAAAGTCATCTGCTGATTTATCGCCATAAGCTTCGTAATTAGCTTCAGCCCATTGGTTAATCTTTTCCTGGGTATAGTTAGCAGCAATATTGCTTGAATTCCATTCACCCTTTTTGTCGAAATAATAATAGTATGCATTATCAAGATTTCTGTCACCCTGGGTGTTTACATGGAGAAGCTTGACTGTACCCTTGAGAACTGTATCCCAAGCAAGATCAAGTGCTGTATAACCTAATTTGAAAAGAGAATCGGTTGGCTTAAATGTAAGCTTTGTTGTTTGCTCTGTTGCATAACCGTTTGCATCCGGATGTCCATAAGCAAAAAGAAGAACATTAAGCGGATTGCCGTCATCATCTTTAAATTCGCTTGAATATACAAGGTTAGGGTCATAACCGAGTTTAGCAGCTGCTGCTGCATAATCCGAGCCTGACTTATTCATTTCAGCCTTGATTTCAAGATAACGAGTAGCTGATGTATCCTGGATAGGTTTGAGTGAGCCATCTTCGTTCTTTTCATTATATTCTTGGTTATATGTAACGAGAACGCTTATCTTCTGAAGAAGCTCGGTAGAGAGCTTATCGAAAAGCTGGTCATCATATACCCATTGAGTTTTGCCACTCTTGAAATCATTGATTTCATCCTGTGTATACCATTTAGTATAGTTGAAAATAAGCTGCTGAACAATGTTATAAACAAGGTTTTTAGCATAACTTTCATCACTGAAGCCTAATGGACCTGCAAGAAGCTTGTAGATATTAACCGCACTCTTAAGAACACCGAGGTTGAAATCACCTCTTAATACCTGACCGAGTACATCCTTACCGGCATAGTCAGCTGAGTTGATTTGAAGAAGAGCAAGAGCTCTCTTAACAATCTCAGTTGATGAATAGTTTTCTCTTGTAACATGCCAGAAATTCTTGCTGGCATCACTTGAAGCTAATGATTTAAGCTGAATGTTACCTGCGTCACCAACATAACTACCATACTTAGAAAGAAGACCTGCAACACTCTCAAGTGTAAGCATTACATCATCAACGCTGTCAAGCTTAACTGTTAAGGTATATTTAATAATACCAAACGCGTTGATATTAAGATGCTTTTGAGCGGCATCCCATGTCATATAAGCTGTAACGCTGGATGGGAGATTTGCAAGAAGGTTGTAAACTGTTGGAGCAACTGTAGGAAGCATAAGGTCCGCATAGTCAAGCAATGCTGTTGCGGCTTGTTCGTCAGAAAGAATATTCCAAGCAAGGTCGTTATATTCTAACGCGTCATCTGTATACTGCTTTTCTGAACTAACAGGTGCAGCGTGAGCTGAAAATGCACATGTTAAACAAGAAGCAGCCATAAGAACAGCCATAAACAACGCAAGCAGCTTATGGGAAAACTTTTTTTGCTTTCGTTTTCATTTTTTACCTCCGTAAAATTTTAAAAAATTTAAAGTGAAGTGTTAACATATTGTGCGTAATGCCCGTCGCAATCTCTGACCATCAGGCAATCTGAATTAGAATGAAGGCTCATTACAAGCCACAGCATTAAATTGGCGCAATATGTGCTTTAAACACATTATAATTATTACATACAGCCACCCGAAAGTCAATAAATTAAACTTACAATCCTCATTTTTGTAACTTTAGCCAAAAACGACCTCATTTTTTTGTCACTATGCACAATTAGTTTACGAAAATTTTACAATTTGTTAATAGTTTTAAGGAGAAAAATAAGCTTTTCACGGTGAGTAAAGCGACAATACTTTACACAATTTTTACATTTGTAAAGGGCTGAAGCTTTACATTTTGCAAAATTTTTAATGCACTTTTTCTCTGTTTTATCCGTTTTTCAGTTACTCTTAATAAAATCGACGCTTGTTAGACATAATTTCCAATTAAGTCCATTTACAAGCACTCCGTTGTCAAATTCAAAACGCAAAATATGTTAAAATTCACAATAAATTCAAAATATGTTATAAAATTATTGACTTATTAGATTTTATTTGATATAAATATATTGTATTTGTTAATACGCGTGTGGATATCCTGCGCCTAAAAAGCAGTTTTTGTGTAGAAACTGTGTAATAAACAAATACTGCTCGGCGCATAATCCAAAATGCGTTACCATACGACAAAGTTCGTAAATCATATTGTAAAGGAGAGAAAATTTATATGAGAACGAGCAAAAAAATACTCAGCTTTTTCTTAGCTGTGGTAATGGTCGTGACCACTTGTTCGGTTGGATTTACTGCATTTGCAAAAAACAGTAATGACAACCCATTGTGGAACACTTCCAGCGTTAATGCTTCATCCGCATATAAAACCGTCAACGGTTTAGCAGATGAGCTTCCGTCCCTTCTCATGGGTATAGACGCAATTTCAAAAGTAGTCTATAACAAAGGGGCAATCAGTCTTGGTACAACTTCAGACAAGTTGACTAAAGACCAGAAAGAATCAATTAAGGAGAATACGACTCTTCCTGAGATGTTGCAGGCACTTCAGCCTACGCTTATCAATGCTGTCGGCAAAATGGCTGTATCTACAAGCCAATCGGAATTTGTCACAGACATTATTGGTGAATCATCATCAAATGTAAGCAACTATGACTACCTCAACAATTTCAGTGACGACATCAATTTCTTCCAGCTTGCAGGTATGTGCCATAAGCTCATCTATGACGGTGTAAGCAACATTTCTGCAAACAAAGAAACAAAGAAAGCACTTGAAGATATTCTTTATGGTGCAGGCGATCGCAACCTTGATGGTAAAGCAATCAAAAAAATCACTGTTGACTCAACAGGTCAGCACAAGCATTATGTTAACATTAAATACAACACCAAAGGTTTGTGGTATTTAACAACATTAGTAGATTCAAATACTTCTACTAACTTTGATATTTCCGATGCTGTTGATAATATTTTGCCTGCAATTGCACAGCAATATGACGATCAAGTTGCAGATGGTAAAATCAAACCTGTTGAACTTTCTTCAATCACAGATATGTTGGACTTCAACGGTGACGGCGGACATGTAAGAATAGGCGAAACATCTATGATGGCAAGCCTTTCACAGCTTAAATCTGCAACCTACACACTCACAGAAGCTCAGCAGAAAACCGTAAATGAAGTATGCAGTTACTTAAACAACTACTATAAAGTTTTCGGTATTGATCTTAATGCCTCTGATGTTGCTGATTGTATTTACTATGCATATTCACCTCAAACAGATACTTTCACAAATATGTTTGGCGGTAACTTAGCAAGAACCATGCCTTACATTAGACTTGCTGTTGACGGCGGTGCAGATTTCAAACTCTCTGCTGATTCAGATTTCTTTAATGACCAATGGAATCCAAAAGTTACATCTCCTACCGGAGACCCATACACCATTGAATCAACCGGCATTAAAACTTTTAAAACTGTTGACGGATTATTATCACAGATTGAGCCATTCTTTACTAAAGCTCTCGGATACGACAATCTTGACACTGCAGTAAGCGAAATGCTCAGCAGAGATAGTGCATCCACAGATGCATCGTCAATATCTTCTGTAAAGGACTATATTACAAGCCTTTATATCATATTATCATACGCTTCACTTGTTGATGATGTAAATGGCGGCGGACGACAAAACGCTCCTTATGCTCAATATATTTTAAAGGGAGCATTGGTTGACTTTAAAGGACTTAAACTTGAAGATATAAATCAAGCAGTTGATAAGGATATGCCTGCAGGCTTCAACTTCTACTGGCAAGACGGAGATGAATTCTTCCTTACAGATGATGAACTTGAGCAGATGTATTCAATTTTGAACTTGGTTGCTACTCAAGATAACAATTTCCCTGAAACAATAAACGGATATTTTGCTGACGGTAGTATGAAGTTTAATGATACAGACGGTTCTAAAACTTTCATTCTTCCTAAGAATCTCAGAGATACAGCCACTATTGAATATTTTGCTACATTCTTGAAGATGTACAGCAGAAAGAATAACAACTCTGATGCACAACAGCGTAACAAGGTTATCAACTTGTTTGCAGGTAACTGGATTAGCAACAGAAGCAATAAAACAAGTGATTATATTCAAAATGCTACTCTTTTAGATACAGAAAATTCAGATCCTAACACCGGTATTTATGCATACAAGCATACCGGCAATACTTATTCAAAAGCAGATTTAAATGAATGGGTTAAATATTCATATATGTCAACTCTTACATCTTATTTTTGCTCAAAAATAAGCACTGCGTCTGACGACTTAACTTATGATAACAATTCAATCAAATGTTCTTTGGATATTAGCAAGTTTATCAATGACTATGTTAAAGAACATCTTGATACAACAGGTGTAACTCTTACAGACGCTCAAAAGCAGCCTGTTATCAACAATGCACTTGCAGCTCTTTGTGGTAACGGTGGTACACAGCTTACAAATATAGTTCTTAACTCTATTATTTCCACATATCTCGATCCGAGTTCAACAATAGGTAATATTATCAACGGTGCTCTTGACGAACTTGCTTCAACAAAAATTGACCTTGTCAAAGCAACTTACAATATTTGGGCTAACCTTATTGAATCACCGGTTGAAACAATATTCAATCTTCTTCCGCTTGTTGTTGTTCTTGTAAATGAAGTACTTGAACCGATATTCTTCAGTGCTAAATCAGGTGAAACCAAGCAAAACAATATGCTTTATAACTTCACACATGATGGTCTTCTCTATGACTTAACTGCTGATTATGGCTCATACATCGGTATTGACACACTTGCTTGGGACCTTAATGAAATGCTTCCATTGCTTATGCATTGGCTCAAGAATGACGGTTCTTATGACAAGATGGGCGGTACATATTGGAATAACGGTGCTGAAAAGAATTTCAAAATCACCAAATATACCGATTTATCAGGCGGACTTGATAAAATTACGACAAAGAATATTACAACAAGTACTGTTATCAGCAAACCAGAATATGTTACTAAATATGAAAAGATTGTTGACAGTAAAGGCAACGAAATCACTTCTAAAGTTGTAACAGAAAAGAAGACAAAAACAGAAGTGGATGAAAACGGTACTGCAAAGACAGTTGAATATACCGAAGATGTTACATACTATACATATAATGGTGTAACAAGCAATGATATTTCAGTAGCTCTTGCAAAAGCTCCGACAAATGCTAAATTTACTGTTTACAGTAAATATGAAGCAAAAGTTCCTTACATCACAGGAATTTACATTGCCGATAAAGCACTTAGGGACGCTAAGCTCAGCGGACTTGATAAGGTTCTTAAGAAAGCATTTACAGATGATAAAGGCGTTCTTTCAGACACAAACGCTCAGCTTGCAACCGGACTTGCAGAAGTAATTAACGAACTTGCAGGATTATTTACAACAGCAGTTGACACTTATGTAAATACCCCATCACTCAGAAATCAAGTTAAGGGTAAAGATAACAACGGAAATATTGCTAACAGCGGACTTAACAACTTAATGGTTGCTATTCCACAGCTCTTCGATATTATGGAAGACCTTGGAGCAGATAAGTACGGTGTCAGCAAAAATGCATGGACATACTGCTACGACGGTAAATTTAAAACTGAAGAAATTACAGTATCGGGTAAAACCTATACCGCTGTTTCTAACACAAAGGTAACTGAATTCAAGTCATATGCTCAAAATCCTGATTCAACAAAGATTTTCGATACTTTCGTTGGTATCTTTGTAGAAGATTGGCTTGATGCAATCCTCGGTCTTGTAAACAATGTTATTGATTCAGACAACAGCGCATTTGCAAAGAACCTTCCTCTCATTACAGGTGTTCTTCAGTCAATCGGCGGATTTGGCGAAACAAGCGCACTTACAGACTTGTTTAACAGCATTTTCCAAATCACCCGTGAAAGCAAATACAGCTTTACATTTGAAAAGCAGGCAAGCGGATTTGTCGGACTTGATAAAAACAATGCTTACTTCCTTATTACTAATGTAAGCAAGCTTGTAGATGTAATTCAAAGTCTTGTTAAATCATTTAAGAAGACTGACAATACAAATAATAATACAAATAATAATACAACAACTGCTCCTACACAGGCAGTTCAAACTTCTAACTCATCAGTTGACATTTCAGCGTATAAGAGCAAAGATGTTAAGAGTGTTGACAGCACAATTGAAAAGCTTGATAAAGCATTGTCATCTCTCCTTGCTGATTCAAGAATCAATGGCTATTCAATCAACAAAACAAATAATATTATTGTCGGCGTAATTTCATTACTTTCAAATTACATCGGTGCTAACTCAGCAAATGCAGTAATAGATTTACTTAATACCTATTTATATTACCTTAACGGTGAAGATTCACGCTCAGCTGATTCTAACGGTAATGTTAACCCTAAGGATATCTACACAAATGAAGGACTTACCACAGTAGTAGTAAGAACTTATGCACTCATTGAATCACTTGTTGCAAACCTTACTGATAAGTACGCTTATTCATACACAGGTGCAAACAATGTTTCAGCTAAATACAATCTTATCAGCGAAGCAGTTAACGGACTTATTTCTCCTGACTCATTAGCTGTAAGAATTAAAGACACAGATATTAAGAATGCCAGCGGTAAACTTAAGAAGCTTGCAAGCTGGAGCGATGCTGTTAATGACAACGGAACACTCAATGTAAGCATTAACTGGGGTGTTTCAGCCGGCAACAGAGATGAGTTTATGAATGGTCTTTCAACATCACTCAGACTTCTCACATCTATTATCGGCGTACTTCTTATTGACACAGGCATTTACGAAAATGCACTTTATCCGGTTCTTAATACAATCGCAGTAAAAACAGGCATCACAGTTGATACTCCTGAAAAGTTCGCTGACAAGAGCAATCCATACCGTGATGAAGTATTTGTAGGAATTGTTAACCCAATCGTTGCATTACTTGACAAATTCTTTGAAAAACCTGTAACTACATTGTTGAACCTTGTATCAGCTATCGGTGTTATATTAGATGACACAACAGCTCCTACACTTGCTTCAACAATTGCAAACGCTGTTAAACCTATTTCAAATGAAGTTAACGGACTTGCAAAAATCCTCAGAATAAGCAATGGTACTCTTGGTGCAACATCACCTACTCTTGCTTCATTCCTTGAAAACATTGCTACTAAAACATTCGGTAAATTGGTAACAGTTAATGATAAGCAGGAAATCGGTATTGAAGTAAAGGGATACCTTCTTTCAGGTAATAATATTATACCTATTATAAATACACTTCTTGCTAAAACAGGCATTAAGCTTAATAACATTAACTGGAATGCACTCGGCAAAACAGCTTCTCCTGCTCAAACCCTTCTTTATGTTCTTGATTATGTAATTGAATTCGTAAAGACAAACAACAATCTTACCACAATCATTCAGTTGATTATGGGCAACAACAAGATTAGCAAGGGAATTCAAAAGCTTATCAAGTACATCGAAACAGGTAAGCTTGACGCTATGGGACTTCTTAAAGTTATCGGCAAGCTTCTTGACTTCACTCAGTCACCAACAGAAGTTTACTGGACTTATAAGAATTACAAGGGTACATCATTAAACTTTAAGTATCCTGACGGAATTACAGCTTATGATGCAAATAACGCTGTTTCACAGCTTGACACAGCAGTTGATGCAGTTATGGCTCTTCTCGCCAACTTCGGTGTAGTTAACGCATCAAATCTTAAGAGCATTGTCAGCGGATTGGCATTTACAAACGCTAACCTCACATCTCTTGCAAAGGCACTTTACGGTGCACTTGATACCAAGAAGATTTCACCATATCTCAATATGGCAGGCATTGCAGTATCACCAAAGGGTGTTGCTAATCTCCTTGTAGATAAGAGCTATGGCAAAACTTACACTTCAGCAGCCAACACACTTAAGAAGGCAAAGAGCTGGAAGAAAGTTAAAACAATTAACTGGGGCTTCAAGGATGGTTCAGCAAAGGCAGAGCAGGGCTTTATCAATGCTCTTGCAGCAATCCTCCGTCCTGTAAACAGCGTTCTTGCTGTATTCCTCAATGAAGGAAAGATTGACCTCAGCAATATCAATATCAAGAAGGCTTCAACTTCATTTGATATTAAAGACAGCAACGGTAAAGTAACAAGCAAAGTTGCACTTACTTATATGCTTAAGAAAGGCGTTCTCACTCTTACCCTTAAGGATGATATGAACCCTGACTCAAAGCTTTCAACAATTAAGCTTGACCTTAACGCTCTTAATGTAGGCGTTAACGGTATTAACGGTTATGAAGGCGCAATTGTTCCTCTTCTTGATGTTCTTCAAGTAAGCAACAGCAAGATTAAAACATTTAAGCAGTATCAAAAAGATTGCAAGAAGGCTAAAGATAATGTAATTCTTGATGTTCTCAATCCTCTTATGAGCTTTGTAGATACACTTCTTGATAAGCCATTTGATACACTCACATCTGTTCTTCCAAACCTTGCATACTTTATTGATAACAACGGCATAGGCCAGTTACTCGATAATCTCCTTGCTCCTGTTACAAACATTCTTAAAACTGCTAAATCAGCAGGTGTGGATGTTGATAAGATTCTTTCAATGGTACTCGGCAAGGACCTTGGCAAAGTTGTTACAAACGCACTCAAGGTTAAAGGTGTTAAGCTTAACATCAAACTTGCAAACCTTAAGTCTTGCAACATTCAAGATATTGTAGTTCCTCTTCTTAACTCATTACTTAAGAAGACCGGTATTAAACTTCCTGAATTTAAGTGGTCAACAATCGCATCACACGGTAAGGTTGTTACATCTAAATCAATGGCTAAGAATGCCGAAGGCAAGTTTACAAATAAGGAAGTAATTGCTGATAAGGGCGAAGTTCTTGTTGCAGTTCTCCGTTATATTGCAGATACTCTTGTTAAGAACTCAAAATCTATCAAATCACTTATTACTTCAATTAAAGCTATTAAGAGTAATGATATGCTCAAATCTATCATCTCAACTGTATTCACTACAATCGGCCTTGCTGATAAGGATGATATTGTTCGTGCATTATTCTACTTCTTAACAGGCGAACCTACTAATGCATTCTGGGATTACACAGCTTATAAGACAGGTTCATATGACTTCTCTTATCCTGAAAGTGTTGATGTTGACTTCCTTAAGAATCTTCCTCCAATGCTTGACGGACTTGTAGGCGGTTTGGTTGACGGCGGTCTTACCAAGTTAATCGGCGGTCTTATCTTCAAGGATGACATTATTAACTCACTTCTTACCGGACTTTACGGTGCAGTTGAAGGTGTTAAGGTTGGCGACGGTTCACTCGTTTCTCTCCTTGCACAAACTAACATTGACTTCTCAACAAGCAATGTTGCTAAACTTCTTACAGATGAATCTTACGGTCAAACTTATGCTGCAAATGCAAGCGTAATCGCAAAGGCAGGTTCATGGTCAAAGGTTAACACAGCATCACTTAAGTGGGGTGTTAAGGATGCAGATACATTCTTCCACGCACTTGTTGCAGTTCTCCGTCCTATCTACGGTGTACTCGATGTACTTCTTAATGATGCATCACTCGGAATCTTTGACATAGTAAGAATTCCTGGTTCAAACGGTTATACATCATCAATCGTTCCTCTTATGGAAGCATTCTCAATGTATAACATCAAAACTCAGTATCAATACAGAAAAGATATAAACGAAGCTTACGATAATATTCTTCTTGATATTATCAATCCTCTTTGGGATAAGGTTGAGGATATACTTAATGCTCCTCTTGAAACATTGTTTGCAATGCTTCCAAACCTTGCACTCTTCATTGGTAATGACGGACTTTGCCAGATTCTTGACAACCTCCTCACTCCTATTTCAGCTCTTGTTGATGCTATCAAACCAATAGTTGATCTTAATACTCTCTTACCTGCACTTCTTAAGGCACTTAAAGTTGACCTTAATGCACTTCTCGGTAAGATTGGTGTTACAAACTTCTCTCTTGACATCTATGACCTTAATGCAACACTTAAGCCACTCCTTGGCGGTGACGCTATTATTCCTCTTGTAAATAATATCCTTGGTCTTATTAAGATTAAGGGCGCACCACTCGGAATTAAGCTTAATGATGTAGATTGGTTGAAGCTTGCAAGCCACGGTAAAGTAATTACAGACACTTCACAGGCTGCTACATACGGTGCAAGAATTTATGTTGAAGGTGATTCATCAGAAACACTCATTGCAGTACTCGGCTACTTAATCGAAACTGTTAACACAGGCGATAACTTCAAGAACATAAGTGATCTTATCACAGGTCTTGTAGGCGGTAACGAAACTGTATCCGGAGTTGTTAATCAGGTTCTTCCTGTTCTTAAGGGTGATACTGATACAGTTATTGCTTCTCTTGTAGACCTTCTTCAGACAATGGCATAAACATAAAGTTTTAGCCGAAATAAAAATCAGGGGCAACTCCTTTTGGAGTTGCCCTTTTTGACTGTCGACAAAGTGGCTAAAGCGCGCCGAATAAAATAAATAAACCTTTTTGCCTCCCTTGCAA
>ERZ779874.1631-NODE-1631-length-21137-cov-2.796983_pt1 | contig 21137 bp, 8 predicted proteins | sample MGYA00511031_ERZ779874 | MGnify/ENA primary metagenome ERZ779874 (study PRJEB29588, sample SAMEA2156850) | human gut metagenome | biome: human gut; feature: human-associated habitat; material: faeces | place: Denmark | collected 2008/2010 ...
ACCATCGTCACCGGATGTTCCCCGCCCTGCGCATCTTCGAGCACGGCCACAGTATGGTTGATATTATACTCTCCTGCTCCGGCCACGCTGCGGACGGTATAGCTACCCTCGAACGCGAAAGGCACCATTATCTTGTGCATTATCCACTGCTCCTTCACCTCGCCGAGCCAGTCGCCTGCCTCTACCCGGTCGCCCGGTTTGGCCAGCGGACGGAACTCCCAGAGTGTCTCCTCGTTCAGCGGCGAGGTACGCTGCCCGCGCCGGATGAACAGACCGTCCATATCGGCCAGGTCGTTCTGCAGACCGTCGTAATTCTTCGAGAGGATGCCCGGTCCGAGCGTGGCTTCGAGCATGTGCCCCTCGAACTCCACCTCGGCCCCCATCCGCAGGCCGCGGGTACTGTCGAACACCTGTATATAGGCATCGTCGCCGACGACCTTGATGACTTCGGCCATCATTCTCACCTCGCCGAGCTTCACGGTGGCTATCTCGTTCTGTGCCACCGGCCCCTCCGTCTTCACGATAACGATGTTGGAAATGATGCCGGTTACTTTACCTTTCGTTTTCATATCTGTCTCTTTGTTTTTGTCGGTTTACATGTCGGGCAGCGTTCCGGACGCCGTCAGACCCTCCACGAGTCTGCCGAGCATCTCCCGTCCGCGCTGCGGGTCGAGCGCCGCCCACCGGTGGATGATATTCACCTTGACCAGATAGCCGAGGATGAAATCCAAATCGAAATAGTTCGTCAGGGTGAGTTCGTCGGCCATTTCCCAACGGATGGCATCCATCCGGTTCTCCTTCTCCACCAGATTGCTGTCGTCGGCCACGGCAAGCATCACGCGGTCCACATAAGCGACTTCTCCCTTGATTCCGAAATCGGCTGCGGAGCTGCGTGCGAGCGCACTCTCTATATCGCCCGTACCCACGATGACCTCCGCCACGGGAATCCCGCGACGCCGTGCGGCGAATGCGGCCGCTATGTTACGCAGTGTCCGGTCGAACTCCGCCCACCTCCTCATGAACTTCGACGACGACCGGGCGCACGCGGCATAATAGGCAGCGAACAGATTCCGTTCGAGAGACTTCTCCATATCCACCTCCTGATTACTACATCCTTCTATCTGCATCAAAGCAAGCAGACGAATGAGATGAGTATCATGTCCGAAACGGAGATCGGCCGCAGGGGTTCCTTTCTCTATGGCGGCATCCGCACTTTCCAGGATATTACGCAGCAAAGGTACGGCACAACGAGGCATCAGGCCGCCATTGAGCGGAGCAGCAGCATTGCAAACATACATGCGGGCATTCACTGTCTTCCAAACTCCTACTAATTCCTCATATTCAAAGATATCATAGAAAGACAAATCCAACTCAACATTCTGCATATCAGCGGCAATCCAATAAAGGCTGCGCATCATGGCGTCTTGATCCGTTATCGCTTCAGGCTTCACAAACAGGGAGGCCATCAGACGTTCGGGACGGACGTTCTTTTTTTCAAACTCTCTGAAGCTACGCCTCCACAGAGCCTTCTCAGAAGCAAATTTCTCACCTTCGGGGGATGTATAGGCGATATAATCCATATACCGATGGTAAGCTCTACGGTTTACTTGCAGGCCAGGATTCAGTTCTTTCAGGCGTTCGGTGAAATAACTCATACTCATGGCACAACGCAGGGAAGTGGATGAGCGGGCGTCAATGAAAGCGTCCCCCCGAAATACTTGCGGAAAGTTATGATACATCCGTTCGGCTATCTCACGGTGCTGGCGCTCGCCAAGTGGGGTGATACTTCCACTACATCCGCGGGCATCTTCCCAAACCTTATGCAGACGTTCGCGGACATCCACGCCAAGGGGGGTCAGTTCGGAACATTGATAAAGGGAATCAAAGACGCAGATAACTTCCGTATAACGCTCATCCGCCGTCATCCAGCGGGAACCGTGACGACCGTAGTGACTGATGTAGAAAGGCTCATAACCAGCAGGAGCAGGAGTATAGGTGGATGAAGGAACAGGATAAGCATAATAAATACTTCCTGTCTGCTCCGGAGTTAATGCAGACTGGGAACGAGCTGTGAAAGTACACAGCAAATACAAGATAAAAATTATGCTTTGTCTCATCTTCGTGACGAATTTAAGTTATTAATATGAATCAGTAGCTTGTAGCTTATCACTTTTATTTCTTTATTTTCAGATTACGAACATCCCTCTGCCCAATGCCTTCTGCTGCCTGATCGGGACGGATATCTCCCCAAGTAACGGTGCAATCATCTATCAGAATATCAGATGCCGTATCGATATAAAAGCCATACGTCTTATCATGGATAAACCCTTCGCCCACACACGGACGTTTATCATAGATACCACCCTCATAAGCCGTACGCTTTTGCAATAGCAGGTCTACGTCTTCAAAGTAGATATGATTCACTTTGTCTTGTGTATCCCCACCTACAAAGATGCCGTTCTCGCTAGTGCATTTGATATTTGTGAAGTAAATACGGCTCACCTCTCCGCAACGTCCTTCGGTAGCTCCCTTCGGGAAACGCCAGCCGGCATCCTTATGATTACCTACGGCACGCGAATAGGAAGTCACGTAAATAGGTTCCGCCTTTCCCCACCAGACATCGGAGAAGAACATACAATCCACAATCATATTAGAGAAAATCACATTGGTAACCGTTCCTTCATCCCGGTTCTGAATACCGATGCCACGGTTACTGTTCTTGATGATACAGTTATTGAACAGTACATTATTAATCTTATCCATATTTTCCGAACCTATCTTGATGGCACAGGAACGGGAAACCATAGTACAGTTGGTTACAACTATGTCTTCGCACGAACCGTATTCTTCAAACTCACGACGATTCTTCAGACAGATGCAGTCATCACCCGATTCAATATGGCAATTGGCTATGCGCACATTCTTGGAATGGTCTACATCGATGCCGTCACCGTTGCGTATCTTCAAGTTATTCAGGATAGAGATACCATCGATGGAGACATCGTTGCAACCGATGAGATGAACCGTCCAATAGGCACTGTTGCGGATTGTCACATCACGGATTACTGTTTTCTCTATATTGATAAGCGTCAGTACATGCGGACGGGGATCAAAGTCGGTCACCGGTTTCAGTTCATAAGAGTCTTCCAGTTCCTTACCCATAAAGGAGACACCGTTTCCATCTATGGCTCCTGTTCCGGTGATGGATACCTCTTTCAGATCTTGACCATAAATCCACATCATGCCTTCACCACGATTATCACGGAAAGCGCTCAGTGTATAGGCAGCCTCATCAGGATTGGCAAGCAGACAGGAATTAGGTTCCAGATGCAGTTCCACAAATGAGGCCAGATGGAAAGGGCTGCACATGAAAGTACGCCCTGCCGGAACCAGTACCGTTCCGCCACCCGACTTGGAACACTGATCGATAGCAGCTTGTATAGCCGCGGCATCATCGGTGACACCATCACCTTTGGCTCCGTAGTCCATAATGTTATAAATAGTCCCTCCGGTCTTCGGAGTGCCGCATGCCCCTAACAGCAAGATGCTGCACAGGACAAACAAAAATGCTTTTGCTCTCATATAAGTTATCTTTCTTAAAATTAGTAAGCTACGGGCTACGAGCTGCAAGTTACGAGCTACAAGCTACGAGTGCTGCGCTATATAGTCCTATAAGCTATCAACTATTATTTTACACTAACATACCGGAAGGCACTTGTAGCTCGTAGCATGTAGCTCATCACTCAATCACCGTCGGCGGACAGTCTTCCGCTGCCGCTCCCCACTCCTTATTCGGTTTATCCCCCATCACAAACTCCATCACACCACCGTTCACTATATCCTGATGGGTAATGTAATTACGCGTATAAGGTTTTCCGTTCAGCGTTGCCGACTGAATATAGATATTCCTCTGCGATGCGTTACGGGCTTTCACTGTGAACTTCTTTCCACTCTCAAGATTCAGCGTGAAGCTGGGGAATGAGGGGCTGGCAAGTATATAATACGGAGTACCGGGACACACCGGATAAAATCCCATAGCGGCAAACATGTACCAGGCCGACATCTGTCCGGCATCGTCATTGCCGGAAAGTCCACCCGGTTCATTCAGATATTCCGTTTCCATAACGTGGCGGACAGCACGCTGAGTCTTCCAGGGTTCACCTGCATAATTGAACATATAAGCAACCTGATGACAAGGCTCGTTTCCATGCCAGTAACGTTGTTCACTGAACATGGAATCCAACTTGGCTACATACTTATCTTTCCCTCCCATACTTGCCATCAGTCCGTATGGATCTTGCGGCACGTACCAGGTATAGTGACAGGGGGCACCTTCAGTAATAAAACGGGCAAAATTAAAAGCATTGGCATCATTCAGAAAAGTACCATCGGCATGGCGCCCCTGGGCATATCCCGTACGGGGATCTATCACATTGCGATAATTGGCAGCACGCCGTATCAATGCCTGGTAATCATCCGTCTTACCCAAAGCTTTTGCCATCTGTGCAAGGGCAAAGTCATCATAAGCATATTCCAAGGTACGTGATACCTGTTCCTTTGTATGAAAAGCATCAGGTACACCGTCTTCAAGAGGAATATATCCGTATTCCAGATAAGAGGTCAGAGCTCGACGCCCCATACCATTTTTATATTCATCAAGGTTAGAAGGAGTTTCAAAGGCATTCTTACGCATTCCTTCATAAGCCTTGTCCACATCGAAATTACGAATCCCCTTACAGTATGCATCGCTGATGGCGGAGATACAATGATCGCCTATCATAGCGGCAGTATAGCTATTCCAACAAGGAAAGATGGGCAACCAACCACCTTGTTCATATTTATGCACCAAAGATTGCATCATATCTCCCCCCTTTGTCGGAAAAAGCAGATTGATCATCGGATGCAGGGCACGGTAGGTATCCCACATACTATAATCCTCATAATACGTTTCTCCTTCAGGAAGTTGGCATATCGGAGTGCCATTCGCAAAAGAGGGATAACGGCCATCTATATCATTGAATGTATGCGGCAGAAAAGAAGCACGATAGAAAGCACCGTAAAACATTTCCTTGTCTGCAAGTCGTTCGGTCTCTACATCAATAGCAGAGAGATGTTTCTCCCACATCTGTCTTAGCTCTGTGCAAGTCTGTCCAAAGTCCCAATGAGGAATTTCAGCTTTCAGGTTCTTCAAAGCACCATCCCGGTCGGTAAAAGAGGAGGCAGCTTTCACCAATACCTCTTCACCTTCGGTCACATCAAACTCCACATAGGCACCTATCTGCGCCGCATCTCCTATCTGAATGACGCCGGGAGACAAAGAATCTCCCCTGAACACACCGTAATCCGTCAGCTTCTTTTGGAACTGAATGATAAAATATCCGCTATACCCTGCCGATTTTCCCCAACCCTGATAAATGCGGTGAACAGGATTATATCCGTAAATCTGATTGTTAAGGGTGTCGATGCAGATATATCCCTGACCTTCATCACTGTTAGGGTTTACCACCAGATAACCTTTTCCCGCTTTGCTGTATGTGAAACGGAAAATTGCGGAACGCGAACGCCCCGTCATTTCGGCATAGATATTCTCATCCGGCAGGGAAACCGTATAATAAGCCGGTGTTGCCGTTTCTTTCTCATGGGAGAAACGGGTGGAACGTGCTTCCGGCTGGCAACGCAATTTACCGAAGAGCGGCATCAACGTCATAGAACCGTAGTCCTGCGTACATCCGCCCACAATCCAGTGGGAGTTACGAAAGCCTTGCAGCAGAGTATCTGCGTAATAATAGGGTGCTATGCATTTCTCCTCCGTGTCCCGCGTCTGCGCAGTCCAGAAGTTCATTCCGTTGGGTTCGAGTACCGCCGGGAGGGTTTGCCCGTATTCTTCCGTATCCCTGCCAAACAACCCCGCTGTATGGGTCGCACTGGGGGCGGTACCTACACGAGTATCGATATAAGATAATCGCGACTCGTCAACAGTCCCATAACGACTGGTACACGAAGTAGTACCCGGCAGCAACACAGTTGCCAGTAACAGAGAATAGCATGTATAGATTGTTCGTCTCATCATTATTATATTTTTATATAGATTTTCTTTTTATACAATGGATAGCCGCACGCTCCCATCAGCAGTGTAAAGGCAAGGGCGTAAACGGCAGATGCCAGATAAGGATCGGTTATCAGAAAATGTACCCCTTCGTAAATCACCGGCTTACTTCCGGTGGCGCCAATGACAATAGCCGCTACCTCGCTGAGTACGTAGAGAAACAAAGGGTTAACACCGAATATTTCAAAGAAACGACACCAGTTCTTCTTTTCCTTCATGTCAATGAAATAAATCAGCACAGACTGAAGCATGGCTGCCAATCCACATGTTACCAACACAAATGTAGGCGACCAAATACGCTTATTCAACGGTAGGGCTTCTGTCAGCACAAAACCACATGCCATCAGAATAAAACCTGCAACAAACAATTTCAGTGTTTTCTGTTCCAAAGCTTCCTTAGCCAGAATGATTTTCCCACAACAGAAGCCGATCAAAGTATGAGCGATAGCAGAAAGGGTACTGGTAAGTCCTTCCGGATCTATCGGGCTTTTATGATAAAGGTGGTCTGCACCTAATACATTCCGGTCTATGATAGCCAGAAGGTTTGTATCATCCGGTGCATATCCGTTGCCTATACAAAGCAAAACGGCATATCCGGCGATAAGGCAACCAATGATCCAGCCGATATATTTATGATTGACATACAAGGCTACAAAAGAAACTACACAATAGCACAAGGCTATACGCGGCAACACTCCCGTAAGCCGAAGATGGGCAAAAGGAAAGAAATCTCCATCACAAATAAAGTGAAACCAGTGAATAGCCCAGCCGATGCATAAAATGACAAGAGTACGTTTCAGTACCTTACGGACCACTGAACCAGATGCTTGAAAATGGAACTTGCTCAAAGCAATATAAGTGGAAACTCCCATGATGAACAAAAAGAACGGAAAGACCAGATCACAAAGAGTCAGCCCATTCCATGCAGAATGTTGCAAAGAATCATAAGATAACTTCCCACCGGAATTATTGACGAGGATCATACCGACGACAGTAATTCCACGCAGCACATCAAGAGACAAAAGTCGCTTCTTCTGTGGGGAAGTGGAAATTGGGGGGTGAGAGTTTTCCATATACTTTCTAAATATCAATATGCACAGTTGGTTGTATCTCAGTTATACTATCTCATTGCCTTCTCAAACACTTCTTTCGCCACATCCACACAGCTTCCTTCAGGAACCGAACTATACGGATTCTTTGCCAGTGTCCAAGGTTCTTCCATCGCATAATAATCCAGCTTAACTTCGGGTTTACCATCCAGTTGGTCCTGAAGAGTTTGCCAATAGGCTGCCCAACGTTTATAATAGAAATCGCGCAGAATACCGTTCCATTCTTTATGTGCATAGTCACGCAGACCACCGTCATCAGCGCAAACACGATTGCCCCAAGTGGTTATCTGCACGCGGGCATTCCACTCGTACAGGTCTTTTTCTTCGGGAGTAGTCCCCAAATTGCGTGCCTGCTCTATCCAACGGCCTACACGGAATTCACTACGTGTACCCAGCAATTTATCCTGCAACAGCAATATATCCAGGAATTTCCGGGAGTCACGGGCAAAATTGTGTTTATCAAAGCTTTTGAAGTCAGCAATGGTCCGGTTATAAACAATACGTCCTTTATCGGAAAGAGACTGTCGTACGATGTCTACCAGGTCATATTCAAAGTTATTATTACCACGATATTTATCGGCTACTTCCACCATCAGCCGTGCTGCTTCTTCCGTAACGGTAGGATCATAATAGTTCTTCATCTTCGACCAGCTCGATGCCTGGAAGTTATTCAGCGAAGGACGTCCGCAGAAAATAGACTCATGAGGGCCTTGTTGGTTATTTCCGAAAGGACAGTTATAAATGGTATTGGCAAGCAAAGTCCATGCTTTTTCTATCTTCTCGTCTCTTACACCATAACGGGCAAAGAGATAATCTTTCAGCCATTCTTCTTTCGTGAATTTCTCTGGTCGCCAGGGAAGTTCGCACATCAGTTCAAACATCATGGGGTTATTCTCTGCACCTTCCATGGTCAGACCTATTCCTTTCAGGTGAACAGCTAACGGATTATTCTTAGTCAGGTAGAAATTATCGAGTAACTGGTCCATACGACCGTGAAGTCCCACATTGCCACCGAAATTGAGCAACATACAGAACAGCCAATTGTGCTGTTCATACCCCTTGTCACGCTTCCAGATAGAAGGGATTCCCCACATAGGACGACATTCACTGAACAGGTCCAGTATCAGCAGATCTCCATTCTGCATATTCTTTATCATCTCGGGACGAGGATTCTCTGTCCAGCCCTGCACTACCCAGGTGGCTTTCGGATTCACTTTTTTCATAGCCGCCATAATAGCTTTCCCGGCCGCATCAAAATCTACTGAAGCGGCATTCTCAGCTTCATGAAAAGGGTCCATAGAATAATAATCGACCTTGCCGAAAAGCTTCTCCTGTTCCTGATAATATAAATCGGCAATCTCGGCAAAGCGGACATCGGTAGGTTGCAGGAAAGCAGGACGGGTAAAGCCGTTCCATAAATCAGACTTGGTCAGGTTCAGTCCCAACTTCTCATCAGCATCGTGGGGAACCATACCTGAATATCCCGGAAATACAGGTTTAATGCCATATTCGCGCATACGCTTCAGAATTTTCTTCTGCAAAGCTTCCTGCTGTACATACCAGGAATCCGGATTAGGTCCGCCCCATCCTTCCAGATTATTCATTGCCCACCAGGCAAGAAAAGCAGGGCCGGCAATGAATCGGTTAATTTCATCTTTAGAATATCCCAGTTTTTGAAGCATATTGAACCAGATACATTCCTGGCCTACGGCTGCCAAAGGGAGATTGATACCATGTAGAGCCATCCAGTCTATTTCTTTCTCCCAGCGTTCCCAATCCCAAAAGGCCATGGTGTAGGAATAGGTACAATAGTTGAAATCGTAACGGAGTGAGAGGGATGTTTCGTGACGCTCTTTTCGGGGGACAGGAGGAAGTACCTGCGGCAATTTCGCCTGCATACCATTCCATGACAGTTGGATACCGGCATAATATTTCAGATACCAGTTGATACCTGTCGCTATATTCACATAGTTATTACCCCGGACTACGACTTTAGTTCCTTTCTGGTCCAGTTCGAAAAAATCATCCGCACCTTTCTTGAATTCGATAACAAATTTCTTCGATGCTCCCTTATCAATTCTTTCGAGCAAACCGTTTATAGGGTTGGCTGATAACTGAACGGATAAGCCTACTATTAACAAAATGAGTAAACAGAGTTTGGTTTTCATGGTATTCATTCTTCTGGGTGATGTGCAAAAGTAAGCGTTTATTTTTTTATGTAAGGAGAAAATAGAAAAGTTTGGGACGAATATAGTAAAGAATGACACACCTTCTTACCCCTTCTTCCCCAGCTTCGAGCTCGGCAAATATCCGAAGAACTCTTTGAAACACTTCGTAAAATATTTAGGATCGTTGAATCCTACAGCATAGGCTATTTCGGAAACATTCACATCTCCCGATCCTTCCTGTATCATCCGTTGCGCCACGTTCAGACGGTAGTTCTTCATAAACTGTCCGATGGGCTGTCCCGTCAGGTCCTGCATTTTCTTGTTGACCAATGTCTTGCTGTAGCCCATGTCGCGTACAAAGCGTTCCAGGTTATATTCCGCATCGGCATAGTGTTCCTTCATCAGGTTGACCGCATTCGTAATGAATGTCTTGTCTCGCGATTCTTCCTTTACATGCAGTTCTTCCACATTACTGCTGGATGAGAACATCTTCTTATATTTCCTTCGCAGACCCAGTATATTACGGATACGAAGCCGGAGCACTTCTTCATCAAAAGGTTTGCAAAGATACTCGTCCACACCTATTTCAAAGCTTCTTTTCTCTTGTACGTCCGAGCGAAGCGCCGTAAGCATCAGGAAAGGAATGTGCGAAGTCGCCAGATTCTCCTTGATACGGCGGGACAACTCCATACCATCCATCACAGGCATCATCAAATCACTGACTATTAAGTCGACGGTATGTTTCTGAACGATTTCAAGGGCCTCCTGCCCGTCACCTGCCTCAAACAAACGATAATCCCCCACAAGCAGTGTGCGGATATACGAACGCATATCTTTATTATCTTCCACAATCAGGATAGTCTCTTTCTTCTGGGTATCCTCCGGTTGCAAAGTATCCGGTAAATATACACTATCGGGCTGTACCACATCCCCATTCGTCTCTACCCGTTCTCCGGGAATCAGCGGCATCAACATACGGAATGAAGCCCCCTGCCTGTGATTATTGCGGGCAAAGATTTCTCCGCCATGCAAATATACAATCCGCTTGCACAGGAAAAGACCGATGCCTGTACCGCTCTGCCCGTAAACCGGATATTTGGTACTCTTCTTAGACTGGTAAAAGCGATCGAAAATCTTTTCCAGATCTTCTGCCACAAGGCCATGTCCCGTATCGCATACATTCATATAGAATAGTTTCTCCCCGTTCTTTCCTTTAACAGATGCCACAAATATGTCAATACGACCGCTATCCGGTGTAAACTTAATAGCATTCGAAACCAGATTCACCAACACCTTGCGCATATATCCCGTATCGATCATCAGAAAGGGATTCTCCAAACGGAAATAAGTACATATGTCGATATGCCTTTCCTTGGCAAAGACTCTGAAAGGTATCAGCAACTCAGACAAAAACTCGATAAAATTCGAGGAACGCTTATCCAGCACCACCTTGTCTATGTCCAGTTTCCGGAAGTCCATCAGTTCATTGACTAGAGAAAGCAAATACCGTGAATTTCGCTCGGCTATCTGCAACTGTGCCTTTACAGCCTCATCCTGCGTCTCCTTTAAAGCATGTTCAATGGGGCCATGAATCAGTGTAACCGGAGTACGGAATTCATGAGTGATGTTCGTAAAGAAAGCAATCTTCTCTTCCGTAATCTCTTTTACGTGTTGAGCCATGGTTTCCAACTGTTTGTTCTGGACAGCCAGTTCCTGCGTGCGCAGTTCCACTTCTTTTTCCAATCGCGCTTTCTGTTCACGATAACTCCGCATCTTCCGCTTATAGAATAAATAAATAGCAAGGCTAATAACTACGACAAGAAGCAGATAGAATCCAATGGATTTATAAAAATAAGGAGTGATCCCCACTTCTATGTCAGTTATTTCATCCGACCAACGCCCCAACTCATCCGTCGCACGCACTTGCAGGGTGTAGTTCCCCGGCGGGACAGCTGCATATCTTGCCATACAATCACCCGGTTGAGTTTCATTCCACTCTTCCTCATATCCCTCCAGACGATAGGCAAAACGAATACGGCTGCTGTTTCCATAATTCTGTGTGGTAAATCCTACGGAGAAACGATTCTCCCTTTCATGCAGGAAAATACCGGAGGCAAGGGTGATATCCTTTTGCAGATAATCACCACTGGAAGGATAGATAATATTTCCTCCAATTGCCAGTGAAGAGAGTTTCACATGCGAATCCGCAGACGGCGAAGTTTCATTATCAGAATGAATAATGACCAGTCCGTCTATAGTAGCCATATAGATAAAGTCGTGCTTTGACGAATAATGGATGCCATTCCAGTAGAACTGAGTAGCAGGCAGGCCATCAGCCTGCGTGTAGTTACTGAATGTCATCGACTGGATATTCAGACGGGACACTCCATCATTCGTAGTCAACCACAAGTTTCCCTTCCCGTCTTCAGCCATACCGATAATTGTATTATTAGGCAACCCGTGACGTGTGGTATAGTTTTTAAAGACAAAATAATTATTCTTGTCACTCGTCAACTGATACAGTCCGCTTCCATTGCCACCCAGCCAGATAGTACCATTCTTGTCTTCCAAAATGCTATTAATCTTTTCCAGTTGTGTTGACTGTGGATTATCCAGTTTATACCGAAGATATTTATAATCAAAGCGCTTGTTCGACTTAGCAAAAGAAGCAAGGTCTACAATGAAGACACCTTGCGTGGTTCCTACCCACAAACGCTTATTTCTATCAATCAACAGGGCGTGAACCGCTTCGAACTCATTATCCGACTGATCGAATAACACACGGATGAAAGTATCTTTCCGCTTATCGTAGAAATGCACTCCACGTGTAGAGCCGAACCATATTCCGTGATTGATCACATCTTCACAGGCACTATTAATAAAGTCACCTTCCAATTCGGGAATATTCTCACGGGTATAGCGCTTAAAGGTACGGTTATTGGGAATATTCAGGTTCAGTTCGTTAATGCCCACACCCCAGGTATATGCCCACAAACGATTATCGGAGTCAATCAGCAGTCCGGTAATAGTGTTATTACTGATGGAAGTAATATCGTTAGGAGAAAAAAGATGATGGGCACAAGTCTTTTCCTCCTGATTCCATTTCATCAGTCCACGTTCTACTAATCCAATCCAAAGATTGCCGTCTTTATCTTCACCTACAGCATTAACAGGTGTAGGAGTATCTGTTTCTGTGACAGAAGTGCCGCATGTCCATAATTCTGTTTGCAAACGCTTCGGGGAAAGCAGGTTAATGCCTCCGGTTTCAGTACCCAGCCAGATGGTCTCTCCATCGGTGAACAGGCAGTTGATGGCATTACAGTTAATGGTTACTCCACCCCGGTCACTGGTCTGACGGATGAATGAAAAAGTATCCGTATCTTTGTTATACACATTCAGTCCATTCAGGGTAGATACGATCAGGTGTCCCCGTTCCGTCTGTTTGATATCCGTTATATAGGCTTGGCTCAACATTCCGGGACGATGAGTGGAATAGCGATACCTCTTCAGACTTTGTTCGGCATGATTATATCTGAATAGACCACGGTTAGAGCCAATCCACAAAGCATCCCCATCCGCCTGCATACAGGAAATCCGCCAATCTTCACTGAAAGAAACCAAACTATCGGACAAGATATCTGCCTTTAAGAGATGATCCGGTTGCTTCTCAACACGATATACCTGGTTGTCAATACCTGCACAAACTGTCCAGCCTATATCAAGAATGGCATGTACGGGAGATTCGCATTCGCTCTTCAGACGATACCAGGTCTTTATATCTCCCTGATCGTCCAAATCAATACACCACAGTTCTTTATTGCCGGAAATCCATAAATCTCCCTGTCTGTCTTTATAAATGGTACTGACGTTTTCATTCAATAACTTTTGCAGCGGACTATCCGGTGGAACAGGGAGTTTTACCAAAGCATAAGTATCCAGGTCGAGGATATCTATCCCACCTTCGGATGCAATCCACAATCGCCGGAAGTTATCTTCGCAAATCTTATGGACAAAGTCATTCTTCAGGCGTATCGGTTCCGTTTGTGTACCATAATTCAGGAACTGATAACCATCATATCTGCCTATACCATAATGTGTGGCAACCCAGACGTACCCTCCGGAATCTTTAAAGATATCACTTACAAAGCTATAAGGCAGCCCTGCATTTTCAGTGATAAACTTAAAGTTGTACTGGCTGAAAAAGCGATCCGCACTTTTCGGAAAAAGCGCCAAAACATGTATCAGACAGATGAGAAAAAGGAGAATACGTTGTTTCATTTCTTTTCGATTCGGATACGCGCGTCTACTGCAATCACATATTTTTCCGTTGCCAGTAGTGGGTTGATATCCATTTCCTTGATCTCCGTTGCAAAACGCAACAAAGTAGAAAGGCGTACGATAATCTCGGCGAATTTATCTTCATTCACCCCCTTTTGTCCGCGTGTTCCCTTGATAATTTTGTAAGCACGAAGGGAATGAATCATGGAGTAAGCCTCTTCATACGAAAGCGGTGCCAGACCGGAAGAAACGTCCTTAAGCACTTCCACAAAGATACCACCCAAACCACACAGCACTACATGCCCGAATTTCTCTTCATACTTGGCGCCTACGAAAAGTTCCGTACCCGTCAGCATCGGTTGTATCAGGATACCTGTCACTTCGGGAATCTGCATCATACGTTCAAATTCAAACGCCAGATGCTCTTCTCCCTTGATGTTAAGCACCACACCGCCTACGTCGGATTTATGAACAGGTCCCACCACCTTTGCCACTACAGGGAAACCCGTGCGACGAACAAAAGCCAGCACCTCGTCTTTATTGGCCGACACAAATTCCTCAACTATGGGGATGCCGGCAGCATGCAGCAATGCCTGTACATAATGGGGCTGAATATATCCATCTTCGGGGATAGAGTCTATAATACGACGAATACGCGGCACATCCACACCAAAGAGTTCGATCTCATTGGCGGCAGGCCGGGAAGCATTCATAATGCGAGACAATGCGGTACCCAATGTCACTTCGTCAGCAAAGTTCACATGGCCTTTAGCAAGGAAAGCGGCAACTTCCGCTCCGGCAGTATTGATGGAGGGAAGAATGGGAAAGATCGGTTTACTGCATGTCTGCATCTTCTCGTGCAACACGTCATACATCTCGAACATGGTAACCAGTCCCGGTGTCCCGAAGATAGCCAGAACAGCATCAATATTATCGAATTTCTCTTCACAATATTCCAGGCAAAGACGCAAATGGTCGGGAGTTCCCGTAGCCAGGATATCAATCGGATTTCCTACAGCTGCACCGGGGAAGAGTTTACTTTTCAATTCGTCCACAACCGGGCCTTCCAGCTTGGGCACATTCAGTCCGCCTTTACTCAGCGCATCAGTCAGCATAACGCCCGGACCTCCGGCATGGGTAATGATGGCAAAATTCTTTCCTTTTAGTTCCGGCAGGGTGAAAATACAGCCTACCGTCGTCAGTTCCTCGCGCGAATAGCAACGTACAATACCTGCCTTACGGAACAAAGCTTCCACTGCCGAGTCCGAACTGGCAATGGCACCTGTATGTGAAGATGCCGCACGACTACCACTTTCACTGCTACCTGCCTTGATGGCAGCAATCTTACAGCCTTTCTTTATCAGAGAGGATGCATGGAACAACAGACGGTCCGGGTCACCGATACTTTCAATATAGAGCAGTTTTATTTTAGAATCTTTATCTGCCTGGAAATTCTCGTCCATATATTGCAGCACATCTTCCACACCTATCTGCTTGGCATTCCCCACAGACCAGACAGAATTGAACTGCAAACCTTTTGTTACGGCACTTTCCAAAATGAAAACGGCAGTCGCACCGGAGCTGGATATCAAATCGACTCCTTGAGGATGCAATTGCGGAATGGGTTGACTGAACACACTATGATGCCAGGTATTCATCAGTCCGATGCAGTTCGGCCCTATCAGGGAAGCACCGTACTTATTTACCGTTTCCAAAATACGGTCTTCCAGCAGAGCGCCCTCATGTGTCTCTTCACCGAATCCGGCGGAGAGAATAATAAACGCCCGTACCTGCTTCTCAGCTGCAAGCACTTCCACGGCATCAGGACACATCTGTGCGGGAATAGCGAGTATCGCAAGTTCCGTATCGGGAATGTCCTTCACATCAGCATAAGCTGTTACACCTTGTACTTCTGTCTCTTTCGGATTCACGGCACGAAGTTCACCGGTATAACCACCATTAATAAGGTTACGCAGGATAGCGCCTCCCGGCTTGTGCACATTATTGGATGCTCCCACCACTACAATACTGGCAGGACGAAGCAATTGGTTTGTTATCATAGTCTGTTCACTTTAAGTTCAGGATACAATGTGACAAATATACGTCTTTTATGCAATCCTGCAATCGGAAAAGAAAAGAAAAATAGAAGTGTAATCGGGAAAGGGGGGGGCAAGTAAGCAGTCTTTTTGAATGGCAGAACAAGAGATATTGCAACAATTCAAAATAATTGTCAGTATTCCGTATAAAGATTTCATATATTTGAAGCCTCATTCTAAAAATGGAGACATAACGAAACAGAATTATGGACATCAGAGACAGAATACAACAACTATTAACCGCCATCAACCAAGGGGTTTATGAGAAGGATACGGAATTAGGCTTATCATTATTGGCTGCACTGGCAGGCGAAAGTGTTCTTTTGCTGGGGCCTCCGGGGGTTGCCAAATCCATGGTGGCACGCCGACTGAAGGCTGCCTTCAAGGGAGCAAAGGCTTTCGAATATCTGATGTCACGTTTTTCTACTCCCGACGAGATATTCGGCCCTATCAGTATCAACCGGCTCAAGGAATTCGATAAATACGAACGTGCCATTGAAGGATATCTCCCTACGGCAAGTGTAGTATTCCTGGATGAGATATGGAAAGCAGGGCCTGCCATACAGAATTCATTACTCACCGCCATCAATGAGAAAATCTACCGGAACGGAGACAGAGAAATCAAACTACCGCTTAAACTTCTGATTGCCGCCAGTAACGAGTTGCCCGCGCACGGCGAAGGACTCGAAGCATTGTGGGACCGATTTCTGTTACGCATCATCTGCACCTGTGTGAAAGATGAAGCGACCTTCTACAACATGCTGCTCGATGATAATGATAAGGAAATAAGCATACCCGCAGATCTGCAAATCAGTGAAGAAGAATATGCAGACTGGCGCAGAAAGATAAACCAGGTTTCACTATCCACCGAAATACTACATTATATTACGAATATCCGCCATCAATTGAAACGTCTTCCGCTGGATGATGAAGACACAATTCGAAACGTATACATAAGTGACCGACGCTGGAAGAACATCGTGCAACTATTGAAAGCCTCAGCCTTCATCAACGGACGCACAGCCGTGAATTCGGCAGATTTGCCGCCTCTATACCATTGCCTATGGAACGAGATAGACGAGTGCGAGCCCATTCATCAATTAGTTCTCCGTGAACTGTTCACTTCCTGCCTTGAAAAAATGGAAGAAATCACCGAAGCGATTAAGAGTGATATACGAATCAGCCGAGTGCGCCAGGCGCTGGAAGATTTTAAAAACAATTGCTCGCCCAAGAATGACCTTGAAATTACGGATTACTTCTACTATCATGTAGCAGAACATGGCACAGGTCATACCTATATCTTCGCCGTAGACTATCTGGCACTGAAAGAGCAGAAGAGAGAAAATGCTCCGAGACAAGCCGTCATCTATCCCGATCCGTTGAATCCGGGACGCTCAATTATCCGTTGTTATCCGGGTGGAGCACCCTCAGGCGCAGTTCAGCAACGGGTGAACCTGTACAGAGAGGGAACAGAATACCTGTTAATAGATGGTGTGCGATATCCGATGACGCAAAATAATAAAGGAGAAAAAATGACTAAAGCATCTCACCAGTCCGAACAAACTTCCCAAAGCCTGTTCGACAAACTGCCCCAGATCACCTCCCGCAATTACCGGGATGAACTGAACCGGCTCTTTCAGCATCTTCTCACCCTTACCAACTCCTTATGCACGGACAATCTGTTCGTCAGCCCCGCTGACAAAGAGTTAATCACCCGTTACTCGGACGAAGTGCTGAAAAAACTGCGGAACGTAGAAATCGAAGAGGAAAAGTTACAATTCAACTTGCGGCAATATGGCAGGGCTGAGCAAAAGGAAGTATGATATCCAGTTCTATGTAAAGGTAGTCGAGAAGTTCGTACAAACGGGAGAATGTGTCAAGACGCTATACGGTGAAACGGAAGATCCCCTGCTTCTCTATCTGCTGGCCATCATGAACGATCCGTCCATCAGGGTTCTGGTGCTGGGCGATGAGGTCCGTGCACGCATATTCTACGATATCACCACGCAATTTGTCTGGCAGTTTCTGGAACAAGAGAAATTTCAGATGCAAAGAGCGCAATCCGAACTTGGAGAAATGGAAAGTGCCCTGAACTGGATTAAAGAGAAACGGGATGGATGGCAGGCCCTACTGAGAAAAATCAAAGATGACTATAAAGAGAATGCCTTCGATGAACCATTCTACGAACATATGTTCGGGGACAAAGACAAGCAACATGATTCCACCGTTTGGGAGAAGATGCTGAAAGACTGGGAAGATTCTTTTCAACAGAAGCTGCAGGAACAGAAAGAGAAAAATCTGGATGCCAAGAAAGACTTTCTGGAAAAGAAACTGAAAACCAGCCTGAACAAGATACCGGAATACCTGGAAGAGCACCAAGTGGACAAGGAGGAATTCTATCAGGCATGGAGCATGATGAACGGATTGTGGAATACCATCGATTTTGAGAATATCCGGAAGATTGTAAAACTGCAAAAGGAATACCCCGAACTGCTGAAGGTAGCCAACCGTATGGGAAGAATAGCCGACGATGAAGGCAGCAAACAGGTATATGTAACAAAAGGCAGTGTCTACAAACTGGCTCATTCCCAAAAGAGCGATATTCTGGGTGTCACCATCGGTAACGACCTGAACGCCCTGCTTCCTTCGGAATTGCTATATTATGCAGACAGCGAACTGCAAGATGTCTTCATGCTGAAATACTTCACGCAGAAGCTACAAACCTTCCGTTATAAATCGGAAATCATGCAGCCTTCCAGACGTCTGGAAGCAAAACCGGCAGTTCTGAAAGGGCCTATGATCGTATGCCTCGACACGTCGGGCAGCATGACGGGGAAACCGGAGCGAATGGCCAATTCCTTGCTGATAAAACTGATTGAAATTGCTGAACTTCAAAGCAGAGAATGTTTCCTCATCACATTCTCCGTATCCACCAAAACCATTGACATACGCCGCGACCGGCTGAAACTGATGGAATTCTTCAGCCACCCCTTCACCGGTGATACGGATGCCACCCAAATGCTGAAAGACACTTTCAGAATGCTCGACGAGAACCGCTATATGAATGCTGATGTCTTACTTATCAGCGATTACCGCATCCCCAAATGCAAACCTGAGCTATTAAAACAAATGAGCGTACACCGGGAAAAGGGTACTCTCTTCTATGGTCTACAGATTGGCATTGCTCCGAATGAATGGACAGAGCATTTCGATCACATCTACAGGATAGAGTATCATGTAGATCGCAAATATTAAAGCCAATCTATCAGTTCCGCAATAACCATATTCCCATAAAACGGTCATAAACCATATATCCACCGGTCGATTTATAGACAAGTTCTTTCTCTACCAACGACTTCAAAGCGGCATTGACACTGCTCGGAGTTTTCAGCCCATGCCCCAAAATGAAATCTCCACTGTTGGGTGCCGTCACTTTCCCTTCATGCGCAATGGCTTTCATCAGTGCCAACTGATTGTCCGTCAACATAATAATCAGGTTCTGATAGACAGGTGTATTCTCTTCAAGAAGCCCCATCAGCACTTGCTCTGCCTGAGTGATATCTACAACCGACTCATTTCGCTCATACAACCGATTCAACATTGCCTGCATATACCAGGTATGTCCCTCAAAACGGGTATATATCCAATGAAATACAGATTTGTCCAACTCTTGCCCCCGCAACTCAAAAAAGTTCCTTGCAAACCGATAATAAGATTCTTCACCAATCTCACGCAGCACCATCAATTGCGTACTCTGATAGAAAGGACGCTTGGCGGAAACAAACATTTCCTGCATCAAATGCTGACTGCTACCTGCAAAGATGAAACGGACATTCGGGATAAACTGGATATAAGAGCGAAGCAAAGCCTCTGTACCTTCTTCAGGATAAGAAGTGATCTGCTGAAACTCATCAATAGCCAGATAGCAATTCCTGCCGGAAGCAGCCATATAGTCAAAGATTTCCTTCAATGTCTGTTCAGACTTGTCGACAACAAAGTCTAAGGTTACTGTAGGAACTCCCGTCAACTCATCTGCACTAATCACCGGTCGGCAAGAGCGAAAAAAAGAAGTCAGCTTATGCAAAGCACTTTCGCTGAGCGTATCAAGCTGCCCTAGTACGGTTTTTGCCAGCAAGCGAACGAAAGAAGCTAAATCGCGCGTTGCAAAAATATCCATATAGAGACTGACAACTTCCGGTTTCTCCTCTTGCAGGGTATAGAAGACATTTTTTATCAATCCCGTCTTACCCATACGCCGAGGCGCTATCAATGTCAGATTCCGTTCATTCTCCAAAGCCGACAACATCTGTTGTGTTTCAGCTTCACGGTCACAAAAATAACGAGGGTTCGCATAACCATACACTAAAAAAGGATTCCGGGGTTGCATCTTCTGAGGTTTCATAAGCGACATTACATATTTTACGTTACACTTTTTATGTAACACAAAATACGGAATAAATATCGGATAAAGCAAATAGATGCGAATATTTAACCTGCATCATTAAAGCCAGTCCATCAGTTCCATCAGACTTTTCATCTGTTTCAATCTGGGATGAGCGAATGTATCCACCACCTCATGCTGCCACATCACCTCAAAAGGAATGTGTACCCCATATCCTCCAATAGCCAGTACCGGTTGAATATCGGATTTCAAGGAATTACCAATCATCATAAATTCTTCCGGAGCGACTTGAAGGATTTGTAGCAGACGGGTATATTCTTTCTCCGTCTTATCAGACATTATTTCAATATGATCAAAATAAGAGGTCAACCCGGAGCGGTGCAATTTACGTTCCTGATCCAACAAGTCACCTTTCGTAGCCACTACCAGACGATAACGGCCTTGCTCCTTCAGAGCTTTCAAAGTCTCTTCCACACCGGACAGCAACTCAATCGGCATCTGAAGTAGAGATTTACCTAAAAGAATAATCTGTTGTATCTTATCTGCTGGCACCTTCCGTTCACTCACCCGCAAAGCAGTCTCAACCATTGAAATAGTGAACGCTTTGGCACCATAGCCCAAACATCCCAGATTTTCCATTTCTGTTTTAAACAGTTCTACCGAAATCTCCTTTGCGTTACCATATTCACTTAATAGCTCCGTATACTTTCGTTCCACCTCCTGAAAAAAAGGTTCATTGCTCCAAAGAGTATCGTCTGCATCGAAAGCAATGACTTTAATAGTATGTTTCATTTCCTGAGTCTCCATCCGGTTCATTACATATTTTACATTACACCATTTATGCAATGCAAAGTTCCAAAGAAATTACAGATAAAGCAAAGGAGTACGGACTTTTAACGTCTTTATACTCTGAAATAAGAACAGATCAAAAGACTATCCAGCATAACCTGAGCCGTACTTGCTCCGTACCAACTCCGT
>ERZ779874.1644-NODE-1644-length-20954-cov-3.974688_pt1 | contig 20954 bp, 22 predicted proteins | sample MGYA00511031_ERZ779874 | MGnify/ENA primary metagenome ERZ779874 (study PRJEB29588, sample SAMEA2156850) | human gut metagenome | biome: human gut; feature: human-associated habitat; material: faeces | place: Denmark | collected 2008/2010 ...
GGAATTGATTCATACAATGGTATTCCAGCCTTTATTTGGTATCCATTATTACACTTGTTAACGGGTGGTGTTATTTTTGGTGCTGTATTTATGTTAACAGATCCAGTAACAAGTCCAACAAGTGCAAGTGGACGTGTTGTATTCGCAATGGGTGCAGCTATTATAACTACATTGATTCGTTTAAAAGCCAATCTTCCAGAAGGATGTTTATATTCCATCTTATTGATGAATATGTTTACTCCATGGATTGAGTCATGTTTCGATGGTAAACAATTAGAATTGGTTAAGAAATCTAGAATTGTTTGTGCTTGTTTAGCGTTGATTGGTTTAGCTATTAGTTTCTATGCAGCTAGCTCCATTCAAAAGGTAGATACTATCCCTGAAACAGCGGCTGTTGTTGAAACGATGGAGGTAACTCTATGAACAAGATTGTACATTTAGGTTTATTCTTGGCTATTGTAAGTGCAGTTGCTGGTGGTGCTTTAGCATTCGCAAATCAAATGACAGCTCCAGTTATTGCTGAAAATAACGAAAGACAAGAAAAAGAATCATTATTAGCTATGTATCCAGATGCAAATTCAAATGATTTTAAATTAGTGAATAAAACTTTGGATTCAAAAACCGTTCAAAAGGTTTATGAATATAAAAATGTTTATATTTTTAACATGAGTGTTAGTGGATATAAGGATGGAACTGTATTCTTAGTATCTATTGATAAAGATTCAAAGAAAATTGATAAATACAATGCCATTAGTAATGGAGATACAAAAGGTCTAGGATCACAAGTAACCGAAGCTCCATTTAAGAAATCTTTAGAAGGAAAAGATGCAACTGGACAATTGGATACAATTTCTGGTGCAACTGTTTCTTCTGGTCCTGTTGTTAGTGGTATTCATGAAGCGGCAAAACTTGTCGATCAATTAAAGTAAGGAGGTTATCTAGATGAATCGTTTTGAAAACTTTAAAGCGGGTTTAATTAAAGATAACCCAGTATTCTCATTATTCTTAGGAATTTGTTCGACACTAGCCATTACTACAACTGTAAATAATGCGATTGGTATGGGTGTTAGTGTTATTATCGTTTTGATCATGTCAAACGTAATCATTTCATGTGTTCGTAAAATTACGCCAGATGAAATTCGTATTCCAGTTTATATTGTTATTATCGCAACTTTGGTTAAGATCATTCAAATGTTGATTCAAGCTTATGCGCCAAGTTTAAATACAAGCTTAGGTGTATTTATTCCATTGATCGTAGTTAACTGTATCATCTTGGGTCGTGCGGAAGCTTTCGCTAGTAAAAACGGAATTTTGGATTCAGCTCTTGATGGTTTAGGAATGGGTCTAGGATATACTTTGGCAGTACTTGCGATGTCATTTATTCGTGAATTGATTTCGACAGGTGGAATTAAAGTGGTAAACCCATTCAATGAAGCGCAAGTTTGGTTGAACTTACACATTATTCCTGAAAACTTCACAATTAGTATCTTTGGATCTAGTGTTGGAGCTTTCATTACATTTGCGGTTTTAGCAGCCGCTGTTGGTGCTTATAAACAACATGTAACAGCTAAGGAAGAAGCTGCGGCAAAGGAGGAAAAGTAAGATGGGTGAATTAATGGCACTTTTAGTAACGAGTGTATTAGTAAATAACGTTATCTTAACTCAATTCTTAGGTATGTGTCCATTCATGGGTGTTTCTAAAAAGAAAAGCTCAGCTATTGGTATGGGTGTTGCCGTTGTCTTCGTTATCGTTGTTGCTGCATTAGTTACATATGCACTTTATTATTTAGTACTTGTACCTTTACAACTTGAATTTATGGATTTGATTACATTTATCTTAGTAATTGCCTCTTTAGTTCAGTTGACAGAAATGTTTATTAAAAAGACAAGTCCTGCTCTTTATAAATCTTTAGGTGTTTACTTACCTTTGATCACTACAAACTGTGTAGTATTAAATGTATGTTTAGTAAATATTTCTAATAGTTATAATTTTGCACAAATGTTAGTATACTCAATTGGTACTCCATTAGGATTTGCCCTTGTATTATTCATTTTCTCAACAATTCGTGAAAGATTAGAACAAAGTGAAGTTCCAACTGCCTTCGTTGGTAATCCAATCGCCTTGATTGTAGCTGCCATCATGGCTATGGCATTCTCTTGCTTTACAGGAATTGTATAATGAGATATTTATTGGCAATATTGTTTTTTGGCGCATTAGTCGCTATCTATATTGTTTTGTATTTAATGAATAAAAAAACACCCAAACCAAAAGGGTGTGAAGATTTAAAAGCGGATTGTGATGGATGTAAAGATTTTGCGTGCACTAACAATCCAGCTCACAATCAAGTGAAGGGAGAATAAATATGGTAATCGTAGCCGTAATTATGATGCTTGTACTTGGCGCAGTGCTTGGCTTAGGTCTAGGTGTTGCTGACAAATATTTAAAAGTAGAAGCAGATGTACGTGTTGAAAAAGTAACATCATTACTACCTGGTTATAACTGTGGTGGTTGTGGATTCCCTGGATGTAGCGGTATGGCTGAAGCCTTGGTTTCAGGTGATATGGATCATATTGCTTGTAAACCTTGTAAAGCGGATAAGCGTGAGGAAATCATTGATTACTTGAAAAACACACCAGGACCGGATGGTTCTACTATTGAAGTAAAAGGATAAAATGAAAAAGACGGAAATTGAAATTCCGTCTTTTACTTTGCCTGATGTTTTTTAATGATGTCTAATAAATAAGTTTCATCTGGATCAATATAGATTGTTTTATTGGATTTCATGGTCACAAAACCAATTTTAGAGCCAGGTACTTTCTTGATTTGAGAAATCAAACAATAGTCAACAGGTACAGAACTTGAATCTTTACCTTTGGAGTAGTAGGCTGATAACATTGCACATAGTCGAATTTGTGTTTCTGTAAAGTCATCACTCTTTAATAGAACGTGAGATCCATGATAGTCTTTTACATGAAACCATAAATCGTTTTTTCTTGAGACTTGGTGTGTTACATAATTATTTTGAATGTTGTTTTTACCGACATAGATTTCACAATCATCAAAAACAAGATGAAGAACGTTTGGTTTATTGTTCTTCTTTTTTCTTTTATTTTCTTTTTTAGGCATTAAAACACGTTGCTTGATCAATTCCTCACGGATTTCTCCTGCATCAAATACGCTACAATGCTGTAATTGCTCTTCAAGTTGCGTATAGTATTCAATATCTTCTTTACATTGATTGATTTGTTCTTCTAAGATCACTAAACTTCGTTTCATCTTATGATATTTCTGATAGTATTTATTCGCATTTGTTTTTAGATCATAACGCATATCAATTGGAATAGTTACATCTTCATTGGTTTCAAACGAAGGTAAAATGATTGTTTTTTCTTTTTTGATTTGGTACATGTACGCAAAAATCAAATCACCATATTCTTGATATTTATGATAGTCTTTACCATCTTCTAAGGCTTGTTCAAGCTTTGGAAGTTTTTTTATTTGTTTATTTTTTTCTTTATCGACTGTACGAATAATATCGCCATATTGTTCTTTAATACGTTTCTTTTGTTCATCTTCTTCATATAAATGATTTAAGCCTTCCATGATCGTATAGGTTTTAGCTTGTTCATTTAAATGTTTTAATTCAATACAATGAAAATCTTTTTTATAAATGTATAAAGTATTTGAATTCACCACTTCATTTAATATGTCGAAATATTTTTCTTTATTGTTCATACGATACAAAAATTCATTTGAAAGTAATGGAGAAAAGCCATAGATTTGTTTGACTAGACTTTGGTCTAGATCAAGATCTTGAACCTCAAATGGATTTTTCTTTTCTGGTTGGGTAGGAGCTACATATTTTGCACCTGGATGAATGAATCGTTTGGCATTTTCATATACGGGAATACGTTTTAATGCATCTACAATTACACCCTCTTTGACTAAAATAAGATTGGCATATTTACCCATGAGTTCGATATTTAAATCGTATTTTACTAAATCTTGAAATTCATTACGACAAGATAAATGTAAACATAAAATACGATCATAGCCAACTTGTTCAAAGGATTCGACAATGGCTTGGGAACATAACTTTCTTAATACCATCACAAAGTTGGATGGTTCGGGTTGAATGCCTGGAATAAAGTTTGCGATATATACACGATTTGTATTGGAATGTACGTTGATGACAAGTTTTTGATTTCCATCATTACGCGTGTGAAGATGGATCAAGATTTCTTCATCGCTGATATTTTGTATTTTACCAATTTTACATGGGGTATATGCGTTTAATTTTTCTTGAATATTGTATAAAAATGATCCGTCGATTGCCATAAAAACCTCCTTGGTCTGATAAAAATTATAACATAGTTAAATAAAATTTGACACACATGGTTTGGACTTGTAAAATGGATGGAAAAGAGGGAGAGCAAGATTCACATGGAAAGAGGTCTATTAATTATTTTGAGTGGTCCTAGTGGTGTAGGTAAAGGGACAATTCGTAAATATTTTGAAAAAGATGAACGTCTAAATTTAGCTTATTCAACTTCAATGACTACACGTAAACCGCGTGCTGGAGAGGTCGATGGAAAAGATTATTTTTTCTCAACACGAGAAGACTTTGAGAAAGCCATTCAAGAAGGTGGTCTTTTGGAGTGGGCTGAGTTTGTTGGAAATTACTATGGAACACCTTTAAAAGAAGTTAATCGTTTACGTGATGAAGGAAAGAATGTTTTATTAGAAATTGAAGTGCAAGGTGCTATTCAGGTACAGGAAAAATGTCCGGATGCCGTTTCAATCTTTATTATTCCACCTTCAATGGAGGAATTAGAAAGACGTATTCGTGGTCGTAGTACAGAACCGGAAGAAATCATTCAGCAAAGACTTGCGAAAGCTAGCAATGAAATGAAGATGGTAGCTCAATATAAATATATTGTATGTAATGATGATCCAAAACTTGCGGCTGAATTGATTAAGACGATTATTCTTCGCCATGTTGAGCTTGAAGAAAACAAATAGTTGCAAATAAAGCCAATTTGTGCTATAAATTATGTGTATAGAAATTAAAGGAGTGGGGAACCACTCCTTATGTTTTGCTACTAAGGAGAAATGTATGGACAATCTTAAAGAATGGATTGAAGAAGTTCTTAATGAAAATGGATGTCATTTATATGATCTTGAATGGATCACAAATCAGGGTACACCATTATTAAGAGTTTCGGTTGAAAAAGAAGACGGTACAATGGATTTGGATACTTGTGCATCTTGCTCAGATGTAATTGGTCAAATGCTTGACGAAAAAGACTGGTATTCTCATGAATACATGCTTGAAGTTTGTTCGCCAGGGGCAGAAAGAGAACTAAGAACGGATGAAGAAGTTCAAAGAGCTGTTGGCAAATATGTATTTGTGAAGATGAAAGATCCAAAACAAGGTTTAGATCAAGTTATTGGTGATCTTGTTGAAGCCACAAAGAATGATGTGACAATTTCATATCGTGATAAGACAAGAACAAAAAAAATCACTATAGAAAAGAGTAACATTCAGCTGATTATGACAGCTGTAAAGGTATAGGAGAATAAAGATGAAACCAAAAATTAAAGTTGAAGATTTAGCAAAGGCTCTACAGGGTATTGAATCGGATCGTCAATTGTCTAAGGATATTGTTGAAGATGCTTTAAAAGAAGCTTTGACAAAGGCTTACCGCAGACACATCGATATTCCTGAAGTTCAAGTGCGTGTAGATATCGTGGATGGAACTATTCATATCTATCATGAGCGTGTGGTTGTTGAAGAAGTTGAAGATGATGAATTAGAAGTTCAATTGGATGAAATTCAAAATGAAAATCCAAATATCAAAATTGGAGATATTGTGGATGAAGAAGTCGATTTTAAGGATTTTGATCGTGCGGCTGTAGTACTTGCGAAAAATGTAATGAAGCAAAAGATTCGTGAAGCTGAAAAAGCTCAAGTTTATGAAGAGTATTGTGATAAAGTCGATGAAATGGTTTTAGGAACTATTGAAACGGTTGAAGAAAAATTTGTGATCGTAAACATTGGTAAAACACTTGCGGTTATGAAAAAGTCAGCTCAAATTCCTACAGAACACTATAAAGAAGGCGACAACATTTTAGTTGTGATTACAGAAGTGAACAAAGAGACAAAGGGTGCGCAAGTCTTAGTATCTCGTGCAACACCGGTATTTGTTCGTCGTTTGTTCGAACGTGAAGTTCCTGAAATCTATAATGGAATCATTGAAATCAAAGCGATTGCTCGTGATGCTGGAGAAAGATGTAAAATTGCAGTTTGTTCACACAATGAAAACATTGATCCAATTGGAGCTTGTATTGGTCCTAGAGGAAGTCGTGTACAAACAATCATTGAAGAATTAAATGGTGAAAAAATTGATATTTTTGAATGGTCTGACAACATTAGTGAATTGATTGCCAATGCATTAAGTCCAAGTACAGGTGTTGCGGTTATTCCTAATGAGACTGTAAAAGATGGATTGATCGTTGTTGTTCCTGATAACCAATTATCTTTAGCTATTGGTAAACGTGGTAAAAATGCGCGTTTAGCTGTTAAACTTACAAATCACAAGATTGATATCAAATCCGAAAGTGAAATGCAGGAATTAGGCATTGACTACATGGCAATTTCTAAGAAAATGCAAGAAGAATATGAAGAAAAGAAAGCGAAAGAACGTGCTTATAAACAACAACAAAAGATTGATGAATTAAAATCAAATGAAGCTGAGATTGAAAATATCGATGTAGCTGATTTTACTTATGAAGATGAAGAAGTGGACGCAGTTGAAGAACATGCACAAGATACTTTATTTGAAAAGGAAAATACAGTTGAAGAAAAAGAAGTCGATGAAATGGAAGAATTGGCTCGTATTGCAAAACAAAATCGCAAAGAAAAAACGGCTGCTGATGTAAAAGAATATACTTCTAAGTTCGAATCTATGGCAGATGCTTCAAATAAACAGGAAGAGGTTGCTTCTAAGCCTAAAAAAGAAAAGGTTGAAGAAAAGAAACCGGTTGAAGTTAAGAAATTTAACTATGAAGACATGAAACCTATCTATTCAGATGAAGAGTTAGCAGAAATCGAAGAACAGGAATATGAAGATGAAAATAACTGGGATGATGATGTTGACTATGAAGAATATGATGAATATTATGATGACTAGGAGTTGGCTTCATGCGTAAGATTCCAATGCGAAAATGTGTCGTAACACAAGAGCGTTTTCCTAAAAAGGATTTGATTCGTGTGGTACGTACACCTGAAAAAACAGTTGAGATCGATTTGACAGGTAAAAAGAATGGGCATGGTGCTTATATTTCAAAAAGTTTGGATACTTTAGCTCTTGCCAAAAAGAATAAGGCTTTACAAAGAGCTTTAGAAATTGAAATTCCAGATGAGGTTTATCAGGAATTAGAAACTATTATTACCAATGAATAAAGTTACAAATTTGATACAACTAGCATATCGTGCTGGTAAAGTAGCAAAGGGTGATTCTTTACTTGTTAGTATTCAAAAATCTCAAGCTAAACTAGTACTTGTATCTTCTTTATGCGGGCAAAACCGTATGAAGAAGATTCAGGATAAATGCACATATTATAATGTGCCATATAGAGTAGTAGAACCATCTATATTAGATGATGTTTCTTATAAAAAGATGAGTGCTATTGCGATTGTAGATAGTGGCTTTGCCAAAGCGATTATCGAAAAGATGAAAGGTTAGGTGATTCGATGGCTTATAACAACAAAAACAAAAAGAAACCAAATCGAAAAGGGCATAAGAGTTCGCATCAGTCTAATGCACCTAAGAAAGAAGAAGCAGTAAAGGAAATCACATATAGTGATGCGATTACTGTTGGTCAGTTAGCACAATTGCTTCATAAAAATAGTTCTGAAATCATTAAATTCTTATTTATGATGGGAAATATGTCAACAATCAATACTGTATTATCGGATGAGGATATTGAATTGATCTGTATGAACTTCAATGTAGAAGTGCATAAGGAAATTATTGTGGATGAAGATGATATCGAAGAACAACTTCAAAATGTAGAAGAAGATGAATCTAAATTAGTACCTCGTCCTCCTGTTGTCACAATCATGGGTCACGTTGACCATGGTAAAACAACATTATTGGATACAATTCGTAAAGCGAATGTTACTGAAAATGAATTTGGTGGTATCACACAACATATTGGTGCTTACCAGGTATCCTTAAAGGGAAGAAAAGTTACATTCTTAGATACACCAGGTCACGAAGCATTTACTGCTATGCGTGCTCGTGGTGCTGAAGTTACAGATATTGTTATTATCGTTGTTGCGGCAGATGATGGTGTGATGCCTCAGACAAAAGAAGCAGTTGACCATGCGAAAGCTGCAGGTGTTCCAATTGTAGTTGCGGTAAATAAAATTGATAAGCCAGGTGCAAATCCAGATCGTATCATGTCTGAAATGAGTGAACTAGGAATTATGCCAGAAGAATGGGGTGGAGATACAATCTTTACTCAAGTATCTGCTAAAAAGGGAACGGGTGTTCCAGAATTATTGGAAACAATGTTGTTAGTGGCAGATATGCAAGAATTAAAAGCTAATCCAGATACAAATGCTTCTGGTACAGTAATTGAAGCCAAGTTAGATAAAGGTCGTGGACCAGTAGCTACATTGCTTGTACAACGTGGTACATTACATACAGGAGATAGTGTTGTAGTTGGTACTTCTTATGGTCGTGTTCGTAAGATGACAAACGATCGTGGTATGGAAATCAAACATGCTGAACCAAGTTGTCCAGTAGAAATCATTGGTTTAAATGAAGTTCCTAGAGCTGGTGATGTATTCATGTCTTATGATAGCTATAAGAAGGCTGCTGAAATTGCGGGTCATCGTTTAGATAAACAAATTGAAAAAGAACGTAATTCAACGAGTGCTATGTCTTTGGAAGATTTGGCTAAGAAAATTGATGAAGGTGATGTTCAAGAAATCAATGTCTTGATCAAAGCCGATGTTCAAGGTTCTGCCGAAGCTTTAAAGGCAAGTATGGAAAAGCTAGAAGTGGATGGAAATGTTCGTATCAACGTTATTCGTTCCACTGTAGGTACAATTACAGAATCAGATATCTTATTAGCAAGTGCTTCAAATGCGATTATTTATGGATTTAACATTCGTCCAAGTGCAGCCATTCGTAAAAAAGCGGAAGAAGAAGGTGTTGAAATTCGTTTACACAACATCATCTATAAGGCTTTAGAAGAATTACAAGCTGCAATGAAAGGTATGCTTGCACCAGTATATGAAGAAGTTGTCATTGGTCAGGCGGATGTTCGTCAGATTTATAAGGTAAGTAAGGTAGGTACGATTGCCGGATGTATGGTTACAGATGGTAAGATGAAACGTGATTGTAAAGTTCGTTTGATCCGTGAAGGTATTGTTGTTTATACCGGTAAACTTGGATCATTACGTCGTTTTGAAAATGATGTTAAAGAAGTACTAAATGGTTACGAATGTGGTATGACAATCGAAAACTTTAATGATATTAAAGTAGGAGATATTTTAGAAGGCTTCGAAGATCAGGAAGTGGAAGAATAGTATGTCATTAAAAACGGAACGTATGGAGATGACAATTCAAAGAGAGATTTCACGTATTCTTCAATTTGAATTGAAAAATCCAAATTTAGGTTTTTGTACGATAACGGATGTACGATGTACAAATGATTTATCACAAGCGAAAGTTTATGTTACATTCCTTGGAAAACAAGGGCGTAATGATGCGGGTATGCGTGTGTTAAATCAATCAAAGGGTTTCATTCGTTCTCAAGTAGCAAAAAAAATTAAGATTCGTAAAATGCCAGAATTGATTTTTGTACAAGATACAAGTCTTGAACAGGGAAATAAGATTGAAAACATTTTAAAGGAAATCGAAAAATAGAGAAGACTTAGTGGTCTTCTCTTTTATTGTTTGTCGATAGTATTAAGCAACAGAGTCCTAATGGTAGATAAGTAAAATTCTTTGTTAAGAAGTATGTGAATATAAAACATATCCCTGCGAAAATAAATAATATTCGATTTAAATTTGTGTTCATAGTTATAGTAACTCCTTTAAATTGATTATAACAAAAAAATTGTTGAATTGTAAAAAGTAAGAAAAAAAGAAGAGATTCAGTTTTGTCTGAATCCCTTTTTAGAAGTAGTATAGTTAGTTGTTATATATAAATTAGTCACGTTCTACGATAGTAGCACAACCCATACCACCACCGATGCAAAGTGTAGCTAAACCTTTTTTAGCATCACGTTTTTGCATTTCGTGAAGTAATGTAACTAGGATACGGCATCCACTAGCTCCAACAGGGTGTCCTAATGCAACGGCTCCACCGTTAACGTTAACTTTGCTCATATCGAATCCTAATTCTTTAGCAACAGCTACAGATTGTGCAGCGAATGCTTCGTTTGCTTCGATCAAGTCCATATCATCAACTGTTAATCCAGTTTTTTCCATAACTTTACGAGTAGCAGCCACAGGTCCAATACCCATAATTTCTGGTTCAACACCAGCTAATGCACCTTGTACCCAAGTAGCCATTGGTGTAACACCTAATTCTTTAGCTTTTTCTTCACTCATAACAACAATTGCAGCAGCACCATCATTAATTCCTGAAGCATTACCAGCAGTTACCATTCCGCCTTCTTTACCAGAGCAGCAACGTAATTTTGCCAATGTTTCAACCGTTGTTCCTGGACGAGGTCCTTCATCCACTTTGAATTCAACGATTTGTTTTTTAACTTTAACTGGAACTGGTACGATTTCATCATCGAATTTGTGTTCAGCCATAGCTTTTTCTGCTTTTTGTTGAGAGTTAGCTGAGAATTCATCTAATTCTTCACGAGTTAAGTGCCAACGATCACAGATGTTTTCTGCAGTAATCATCATGTGGTAGTGGTTGAATGCATCAGTTAATGCATCGTTTACCATTGTATCAACGATAGTAGCGTTGTTCATACGGTAACCAAAACGTGCTTTAGTCATAGCATATGGTGCCATTGACATATTTTCCATACCACCAGCAACAACGATATCAGCTTGTCCAGCTTTGATCATTGCAGCAGCTTGGTTAACACAGTTTAAACCAGATCCACAAACAACGTTTAATGTTACGGCAGGAACTTCAATTGGTAGACCAGCTTTGATACTAGCTTGACGAGCAACGTTTTGTCCTTGAGCAGCTTGGATAACGCATCCCATTAATACTTCGTCAACTTGTTCAGGTTTAACACCTGCACGGTTCAATGCTTCTTTAATTACGATAGAACCTAAATCAACAGCTGGAGTGTTACTTAAAGCTCCACCCATTTTACCAATAGCAGTACGACATGCACCTGCTAAAACTACTTTTTTTGTCATATTAATATTCCTCCATGTAAGACTATTAGTCATTTACCTTTTAAACTTTATCATAGTGAATGATGAAAATCAATCACAAATTAAAAAATTCACAAGTGAATTTAAAGAAATAAGGAGAACATCTCTCCTTATTGATTAATCGCACATTTTTACGATAACAGCGGCACCTTGTCCTCCACCAATACATAGGGAAGCAAGACCGATTTTTGATTTACGTTTTTGCATTTCATATAACAATGAAACTAAGATACGGTTTCCACTAGCACCTACTGGGTGACCTAAAGCAATAGCTCCACCATTTACGTTTGTCTTAGCTAAGAATGCTTCACGATCCATACCTGTAGCTTCTTCTAATTCGTGGATAACACCTAATGATTGAGCAGCAAATGCTTCGTTCAATTCAACTAAGTCAAGATCTTCAATCTTTAGATCTGCATATTTTAATGCATTTAAGATAGCTGGTGTTGGACCAAGTCCCATAACTCGTGGGTCAACTCCACCTTGTCCAAATCCGATAACTTCAGCAATTGGAGTTAAGTTATATTTCTTAACTGCATCTTCACTAGCAACGATGGTAAATGAAGCACCATCATTGATACCAGAAGCATTACCTGCAGTTACAGTTCCATCTGCGTTGAAGGCTGGACGTAATTTAGCTAATTTTTCTAAGCTTGTTTTACGAGGGTGTTCATCTGTATCAAATACTACTTCACCTTTACGAGTCTTATAAGTAATAGGAACGATTTCATCTTTAAATTTACCTGCAGCAATAGCCGCTAAAGCTTTTTCTTGAGAAGCAAATGCGAATTCATCTTGTGCTTCACGAGAAATGTTATATTTTTTAGCGATGTTGTCAGCTGTACATCCCATGTGAATTCCATACATTGCATCTGTTAAACCATCGTGTAACATAGCATCCACTAATTTTTGGTCACCCATCTTAGTTCCTGTACGGTTTTTGTAGCTTAACATAAATGGAGCACGAGTCATTGATTCAACACCACCAGCAACATATAAGTCACCAAAGTTTGCTTGAATACGAAGTGTAGCTTCCATAACGGCTTTTAAACCTGAACCACATAACATATTGATTGATTGCGCACATACTTCAACAGGAATTCCTGCATCAAAAGCAACGTGACGAGCAATGTTTTGTCCTAAACCTGCAGCAATTACGTTACCGATAATAACTTCATCTAAGTTAGCTGGATCAATATTTGCTTGTTTGATTGTTTCTTTTAAAACAGTTGCTCCAACAGTAGCTAAATCTACATCAGTTAAACTTCCTAAAAAAGTACCAATTGCACTACGTTTAGCAGCAACAATATAAGCTTTTCTCATTTGTATACCTACTTTCTACTCTGAATCGAGATTCACTTTTTACATGCTCAGTCTAGTCCTTAAAACAGGGGATGTCAATAACTTGTTTAATTTTTCACATGTTAATAATGCATAATATATATTAATAAGATAGGGCATTTAACACAATTTGTTAAAATATTAACAAAATCATTGACGAGGTTCAAAAAAGTATGTAGAATATGACTGTGTGAAAAGTTTAACATACTTTCTCATGCTATCGATGTCCTAATTCGAATAGTTCAAGAAACTGGAAAGGAGAACTTCATTTATGGATTTCAATTTAACAGAACAACAATTAATGATGCAAAAGTTGTTCAGAGAAGTTGCGCAAAACGAAGTAAAAGAAAACGCAGCGGATGTTGACGAAAACGAAAGATTCCCTAAGGAATCTGTAGAAGTGATGCGTCAAGCAAAAATGCTTGGTATTCCTTATTCACGTGAATACGGAGGAGCTGGCGCAGATTATTTATGCTATATTTTAGCAATCGAAGAATTGTCTAAAACATGTGCAACAAGTGGTGTAGTTTTATCAGCTCACACTTCATTAGGTACTTGGCCAATCGCTCAATTTGGTACTGAAGAACAAAAACAAAGATTCTTAACAGATTTATGTACAGGTAAGAAATTGGCTGCATTTGGTTTAACTGAACCAAACGCTGGTACAGATGCTGCTGGACAACAAACAACAGCTGTATTAGATGGTGACGAATATGTTATCAATGGTACAAAAATTTTCATTACAAACGCTGGAGAAGCAGATATATATGTAATTTTTGCCATGACAGACAAAACAAAAGGAACTCGTGGAATTTCTGCTTTCATTCTTGAAAAAGGAACTCCAGGATTCACATTCGGTCTTCACGAAAAGAAATTAGGTATTCGTGGATCTGCTACATGTGAATTAATTTTCAATAATGTACGTATTCCAAAAGAAAACTTATTAGGAAAAGAAGGTATGGGATTCAAGATTGCCATGCAGACACTTGATGGTGGACGTATTGGTATCGCTGCTCAAGCATTAGGAATTGCTCAAGGTGCAATCGATGAAGCCGTTGCTTACGTAAAACAACGTAAACAATTTGGTCGTCCAATTGCTAAATTCCAAAACACTCAATTCCAATTAGCTGATATGCAAACTAAAACAGATGCAGCTCGTTGGTTAGTATATTCTGCAGCTACTGCTAAACAAGAAGGTCGTCCTTATACTCAATTAGCAGCTGAAGCAAAATTATTTGCTGCTGAAACAGCTATGGAAATTACAACAAAAGCTATCCAATTATTAGGTGGATACGGATATACTCGTGATTTACCAGTAGAAAGAATGTTTAGAGATGCTAAGATCACTGAAATCTACGAAGGTACTTCAGAAGTACAACGTATGGTCATCTCTGGCGCTATGTTGAAGTAAGAAAGGAATTGGTGTTGAAAAATGAAAATTGTTGTTTTAGAAAAACAAGTTCCGGATTCAACTGAAATTACAGTTGATAAAAAAACTGGTGCGTTAATTCGTGACGGTGTTCCTGCAATCACAAACCCAGATGATTTAGCTGGTTTGGAAGCTGCATTGGAATTAAAAGACAAAAACCCTGACACTGAAGTTGTTGTAATGACAATGGGATTACCTAAAGCTGCTGAAATGTTAAAAGAAGGTGTAGCTATGGGTGCTGACAAAGGTGTTTTATTAACAGACCGTGTATTAGGTGGATCTGATACATGTGCTACAAGTATTGCTTTAGCTGCTGCTTTGAAAAAAGTAGGATTCGACTTAGTTATCGCTGGTCGTCAAGCTATCGATGGTGATACTGCTCAGGTAGGACCTCAAACTGCAGAACGTTTGGATATTCCTCAAGTTACTTATGTAGATGAAATCTTAGAAGTAAAAGAAGATTCTATCACTGTTAAACGTTCATTAGAAGATGTTGAACAAATCGTAACAGCTAAGTTACCATGCGTTATCACTACATTATCAGGAATGAACAAACCTCGTTACATGCAATGTGACAACATCGTTGACTTATGTAAAGAAGACAAGATTGAAGTTTTAACAAATGCTGAATTGGGAATCGATCCTGAAACAGTTGGTTTCAAAGGTTCTCCTACATCCGTTAAAACTACTTTCACAAAAGATGTTACTGACAAAACAGAAGTATTCACATTGTCTGAGCAGGAAACTGCAGATATGATTGCTAAGACTTTGAAAGAAAAGCAAATCATTACAAAGTAGGGAGGATGAAGTAGAATGGCTCGATTTGAAGAATATAAAGATATCTTCGTTTTCGTTGAACAAGAAAACGGAAACATTGCAGAAGTAAGTTATGAACTTATTTCAGAAGCAAGAAAACTAGTTGCTTCTATCCCTGAATTTGGATACAAAGTAGTTGGTGTATTGCTTGGAGAAAATGTAAAAGAAAAAGCTCAAGAAGTTATTAGTCATGGAGCTGACAAAGTAATCGTTGTTGATGATGCTTTATTAAAAGAATATTCAACTCAATTCTATGCTGATGCTTTAACACAAGTTGTTTTAGCTCACAAACCAGACTCAATGTTAACTGGTGCAACTCCATTAGGACGTGACTTAGCACCACGTGTAGCTGCTCGTTTAAATGTTGGTTTAACTGCAGATGCTACAAAAATTGAAGTTGACTTAGAATATGCTAAAGAAACTGGTGAATCATTATTAGATGTAACTCGTCCAACATTCGGTGGTAACTTATTTGGTACAATCGTATGTAAAGACACTCGTCCACAAATGGCTACAATCAGACCAAAAGTATTCGAATTAGCTCCAACAGATACAACTCGTACTGGTGAAGTTGAAGAATTTACACCATCATGGACAACTACAGATCCTCAAGTATTTGTAGAAAAAGTAATCGAAAAAGTAAAAGCTGATGTAGATATCACAAAAGCTAATATTTTAGTAGGTGCTGGTCGTGGTGCTGAAAATTGCTTAGATGTACTTCAAAAAGTAGCTGACGAATTAGGTGGTGTAGTTTGCTGTACACGTGCCGTTGTTGAAGATGGATTCTTAGACAAAGATCGTCAAGTAGGTCAAACAGGTAAGACAGTACGTCCTTCATTATATATCGCTTGTGGTATTTCTGGAGCTGTACAACACTGTGCTGGTATGGATAAATCAGATTTGATCATCTCTATCAACCGTGATCCTCAAGCAGAAATCTTCAATATTTCTAACATGGGATTCGTTGGAGATTGTGCAACTGTATTACCTTTATTAGTTGAATCAATTAAAGCTGCAAAAGCTGAATAATAAAAAGGAGCATATTAAAAATGAAAAATGTAGGTGTTATTGGTGCTGGAACAATGGGGCAAGGTATTGCCAATGCATTTGCTACAGCTGGATACAATGTAACTGTGTGTGATATTAAAATCGAATGGGCACAAAATGGAATCAACAAAATTGGTGCTAAATTAGATAAATTAGTATCTCGTGAAAAAATTACTGCTGAAAAAGCAGAAGGTATCAAAGCTAATTTAACTGCTGGTGAATACAAAGATTTAGCTGATTGCGATTTAATCGTTGAAGCTGTTCTTGAAAAAATGGAAATCAAAAAAGACTTATTTAAGACTTTAGATGAAATCTGTAAAGAAGACTGCATTTTTGGAACAAACACTTCAAGTTTAAGTGTTACTGAAATTGCTAACGGAATCAAACATAATGTTATCGGTATGCACTTCTTCAACCCAGCTGATCGTATGAAATTAGTTGAAGTTATCTCTGGTGAAAATACGCCAGTTGAAACAAAAGAAGCTATCATCGAATGCTCTAAATCATTAGGAAAAACTCCAGTAGAAGTTGCTGAAGGACCTGGATTTGTTGTTAACCGTATCTTGATTCCAATGATCAATGAAGCTTGCTTCATTTACCAAGAAGGATTGGCAAGTGTTGAAGATATCGATACAGCTATGAAACTTGGAGCTAACCACCCAATGGGACCATTGGCTTTGGGTGACTTAATTGGATTGGATATTGTTTTAGATGTAATGGAAGTATTATATACTGAAACAGGAGATTCTAAATATCGACCATGTACATTATTAAAGAAAATGGTTCGTGCTGGAAAATTAGGTCAAAAAACTAAACAAGGATTCTACAGCTACAACTAGTGAAATAACTTAAGTGAAACACTCGTTGTTTCACTTTTTATTTAAATATTAGAGGAGAAAAATCATGGAAAACGTATTATTAGAAAAACAAGGTCACGTTTCAATTATCACAATCAATCGTGAAAAAGCATTAAATGCATTATCAACAGCTGTTTTAAATGATTTAGAAGAAGCTGTTAACACCGTTGCAGCTGACAAAGAAACATATTGTGTAGTTATCACAGGTGCTGGAAGCAAATCTTTCGTTGCTGGTGCAGATATTGCAGAAATGAAAGATAAAACGGTTGAAGAAGCGGCTGAATATGGAGCTTATGGAAATAAGATCTTCCGTCAAATTGAAACTTTACACTGCCCAGTAATCGCTGCAGTTAATGGTTTTGCATTAGGTGGAGGATGCGAATTAAGTATGGCATGTGATATTCGTATTGCAGCTGAAAATGCTATTTTTGGACAACCAGAAGTAGGATTAGGAATTACTCCAGGATTTGGTGGAACTCAACGTTTAGCACGTTTAGTACCTGCTGGAATCGCTAAAGAGATGATCTTTACAGCTCGTAACATCAAAGCAGACAAAGCATTGGCTATCGGATTAGTAAATGCTGTTGTTCCTCAAGAAGAATTAATGGCTACTGCATTAAAAATGGCTAATGGAATCTGCAAAAACGCTCCAATCGCTGTTGCACAATCTAAAAAAGCTATCAATGCTGGACTTCAAACAGATATGGATTCAGCTATCGCTATCGAAGTAAAAGATTTCTCGGATTGCTTTGCTACTGAAGACCAAACATATGGTATGGAATGCTTCGTAAACAAAGTAAAAGAAAAAGAATTTAAAAACAAATAATTTATTTGAAAGGATGATTTAAATGTCAAAAGTAATGTCAGCCCAAGAAGCTATCAGTTTGATTAAAGATGGCGACAAAATTGGTGTTGGTGGATTTATTGGAATGGGTCACCCTCAAGAACTTAGTGTTGCCATTGAAAATAGTTTCTTAGAAACAGGACATCCTAGAGATTTAACCGTTATGTTCTCTGCCGGTGTAGGAGATGGTACACCTGATCTTGGATTGAACCACATGGGTCATGAAGGATTGTTAAAAAGAATCATTGGTGGACACTGGGGATTGATTCCTACTTTCCAAAAATTAGTTTTTGAAAACAAAGTTGAAGGCTATAACTTACCTTTAGGAACAATCAGTTTGATGTTTCGTGAAATTGCAGGACACCGTCCAGGTGTTATCACAAAAATTGGTTTGAAAACATTTATCGACCCTCGTCTAGAAGGTGCGAAAATGAATGAACGCACTAAAGAAGATTTAGTTGAATTGATCAATATGGATGGTGAAGAATGGTTACGTTATAAATCATTCCCATTAGATATTGCATTGATTCGTGGTACATATGCGGATGAAGATGGAAACTGCTCAATGTGTAAAGAAGCAGCAACTCTAGATTCAATCAGTATTGCGCAAGCTGTTAAAAACAGTGGTGGTAAAGTTATTCTACAGGTTGAAAAAATTGTAGAACGAGGATCATTAAAACCAATGGATGTTAAGATTCCAGGAATTTATGTGGATGCGATTGTTGTTGCACAACCTGAAAACCATTGGCAAACATATTCAGATCCATACAACCCATCATTCTGTGGAGAAATTCGTGTACCAGTTGATTCAATTGAACCAATGCCATTAAATGCACGTAAAGTTGTTTGTCGTCGTGCTGCTATGGAATTGGATCCAACAGCTGTAATCAACTTAGGAATTGGTATGCCAGAAGGTATCGCCAATGTTGCCAATGAAGAAGGACTTCCAGGACTTAAAATGACAGTTGAAGCTGGAGGAATCGGTGGTGTTCCAATGAATGGTACTGCCTTTGGTGCTTGTACAAACCCAGATGCAATCATTGATCAAACATATCAGTTTGACTTCTATGATGGTGGTGGATTAGATCAAGCCTTCTTAGGACTTGCAGAATGTGATCAAAAAGGTGATATCAACGTTTCTCGTTTTGGACCAAAAATTGCAGGATGTGGTGGATTTATCAATATTACACAAACTTCACCAGTCGTTGTTTATTGTGGAACATTTACAGCTAAAGGTTTAAAAGAAACAGTTGGAAATGGTAAATTGACAATTGATCAAGAAGGTCAAATCAAGAAATTTAAAAATCACATTGAACAAGTTACATTCTCAGCTGATTATGCGAATGAAACTGGTCAAAAAGTCTTGTATATCACTGAACGTGCTGTATTTAAGTTAATTGATGGTAAATTAACATTGATTGAAATTGCTCCAGGTGTAGATTTACAAAAAGATGTATTAGACCAAATGGAATTCAAACCATATATTGCTGAAGACTTAAAACTTATGGATGCACGTCTATTTACAGACGAAGTTATGGGATTAAAAGAAGAATAAATCATAAAACAGGTCAAATGACCTGTTTTTTGTGTTACAATGATTTTGGGAGTTGATAAAAATGTTATTTTTTAGAAATGATTATGGCCAAGGCTGTATTCCAGAAATTATGGAATATATGAATACGACAAATGGTCATTCTTTTACTGGATATGGTATGGATGAAATTTGCCAACGTGCAAAGGAAGCTATAAAAAAACATATTCCGGATTATGATGTGGACGTTCACTTTATTGTAGGTGGAACCATCACGAATCAAACAATCATCAAAGCATGTTTAAAACCTTTTGAAGCTGTCATCAGTTGTGATACAGGACATATTGCTACGCATGAAACAGGTGCGATTGAAGCGACTGGACATAAAGTGATTCCTGTCAATAATTATGCTGGAAAGATCAATCCGAGTGATATTCGTAAAGTATTTGATACTCACATGCTTTCGTATGAACATATGGTTTATCCAAAAATGGTTTATATTTCAAATGCCACAGAATATGGAACCGTCTATACATTTGAGGAATTAAAAGAAATTCGTGCTGTTTGTGATGAATTAGGTCTATACTTAATGATGGATGGGGCAAGACTTGGTGTTGCTTTATCGACAGTGGATTATACATTAAATGATTTAGCAAACATTTGTGATGTATTCTATATTGGTGGTACGAAAAATGGTGCTCTAATAGGAGAAGCCGTTGTCATCTCAAATCCTGAATTAAAACCATATTTCCGCTTTGTGATGAAACAAAATGGAGCTATGCTTGCCAAAGGATGGTTGCTTGGAATTCAATTTTTAGGATTATTTGAACATGATGCTTTCTTTGATTATGCAAAACATTCAGTCGCATTGGCTCAAAAGATTCAATCAAGACTTCAAGATTTAGGCTATGCTTTATTTATGAAGAGTGATACAAATCAGATTTTTGTCAATGTCACAAAAGAACAATACCAATTCTTAAGTGAAAATATTGATTTTGAAATCTGGGAAAAATGTGACGATCATTATGTCATTCGTTTTGTGACTAGTTTTCATACAACGGAAGATGAAGTTAATGCTTTATTCACTTACTTATCAGAAGCTAGCGTAAAAAAAGAATAGTATCATTCTAGGTTAGAACAATAGGTCCAGCCTAGTATACCATTCTTTTTGATTTGAACTTTATCTTGATAGGCGAATACCTCTTTTACGGTATCGCCTTTTTTTAATGGAATCTCATAATTTGTATAATCATAAGCTTTCATATCATTTGTCACGAATTCATTTTCAACCCAGAAAGTACGATTATTGTAAGGACAATATACTTTCGATTGTATTGAATTTCGTTCTAGAATTTGAATATTACCATGATTAAAAGTTATGAAGAAGGGAATTTGTGTATGATAATCTACATCTTGAATGACTTTTCTTTCTTTAAGAAAATCACATCGTTCAACTTTAACAATATTTTTTTCAAATATAAGAGCATTTAATTGACCGCCAAATTTAACCATGTTTCCACCATCAATACTATAAATGTTATGTTTTACATCATAAATGGGATTAAAAGAGGCAATATGACTACAATATTCTGTCACCGGCATATGTCCAACAATGATATTCTTTTTGAATACTTGATTTGTTTCTAAAAAGAAGGC
>ERZ779874.1663-NODE-1663-length-20832-cov-4.989363_pt1 | contig 20832 bp, 19 predicted proteins | sample MGYA00511031_ERZ779874 | MGnify/ENA primary metagenome ERZ779874 (study PRJEB29588, sample SAMEA2156850) | human gut metagenome | biome: human gut; feature: human-associated habitat; material: faeces | place: Denmark | collected 2008/2010 ...
GACGGGTTCTGTCGTACAACTTACTTTATGGTAAAATTTCTCCGGACAGCAGTGATTTTCGTATATGATTTACGGATACATAAGGGTCAGTACAGATAAGCAAAATACGGAGAATCAAAAATTTGAGATTAACAATTTTTGCGTAAAATCAGGATTAGAAGTAGATAAGTGGGTAGAGGAGACTGTCTCAGGGCTTAAATCCGCCAGGAAACGAAAACTAGGTGCCCTGCTGAAACGGATGAACAAGGGAGATATCCTGATCTGCACCGAGATCTCCAGACTTGGACGTAATCTTTTAATGATCATGAGCATATTACACCAATGCATGCAAAAAGACATACACGTCTGGACCATAAAAGACAATTACAGGCTGGGTAGCGATATCAGCTCAAAAGTCCTGGCCTTCGCTTTCGGCATATCAGCTGAGATCGAAAGGAACCTGATCTCGCAACGGACCAAAGAGGCCCTTGCCCGCAAACGGGCCGAAGGCGTTACTTTAGGACGACCAAAAGGGAAAAAAGGCTCTTCCAAATTGAAAGGCAAGGAAAACAGAATACGGGGCCTGCTGGCCAAAGGCTACTCCTTAAATCACATCGCCAAGATACTAGGTGTTCACCGCACGACCCTTAGCGCGTTCATCAAGAAAAGAATGCCCGACAGCAACGACATCATGTCTCTCAATCTCTGATCTCACCCCAAGAAAGACTTTAAGAAAACTAAAATATTCTAAAAACACTATAGAACTGACCTGTTCTAATCAGGATTGCATATATTTGTTAGCGGTCTTGGGACAAGCCTAAGATTGTTCTTTATATCTTATGTAGATTTGAAATTATTCACTAGACCTTAACTAACTTTTTCTTTTTGTTTAAAACGGTTAAATGTAGGAACGGCCTAGCGAGAGCTCCGCCGTTTTCTTTTTTTATAGTCACACAAAAATAGGAGGAAAAAAGATCCACGAACATATAAATGCCAAGCGCCATAAGAGGCGTTTCCAGTCCCATACGGAAAGTACTGCAGTCCGATGCTGAAAGTACTCCAGTACTTCCCGCAAAGTACTGGAGTACTCTCCGCACGGTACTGGGATCAACTCCTAATCCGTCTCGCCGGCAGTAACCTTATGACGGTCGATTTGTCTCCAGGCATAGACAATATAGGCCAAGACAAATGGGATCAACAACGAGACATAAGCCATCACGTTCAAGGTAAAATAGCTTGAGGAGCTATTACGAATTGTCAGTGAGCTTTGCAAGTCCACTGTCGAGGGATAATAGGCCGTATTGTTCCAGCCCGCACAAAGCAAAAGCGACAACACCACCAAAACCGTTCCTACTCCGGCAAACCAAATCCCCTTCTTCCAGGAAGCCGAAAGATAAGACCTGCCGATGCCCCACAAGACTGCGACGACCCCAACCAGGAAAGCGGCAAGTACCAACGGCATCTCCAGCAAGTTATTCAGGTATTTATAGGGACTCATGTAAACCAATCCCGTTTCCGGCTCTACAGCAAAGCCTTCCTGTAGCAGCAAATGGATCAAGAACGCCAGGAAAAAGACCAAGAACAAGGCACCCTCGGGCAACAATTGCCGTTTACACCGACCGAAAAGACGAGAATCCGCGATATTGTTCATGAAATACAACAATGACAAGACTCTGGAAAGGAAAAAGAGCGCCAGCCCCAAACAGACATTCCAAAACACGCCAACCGCCTCTAGGCCATGTAACGGATTCGCCCAAACGGAAATCACAGGCATTCCAATATCCGTCAGTTGCCTCTTGTCCACGATAAACTCGGCTCCGTTAAAAAACGTGCCAACCGCCGTTCCCAGCAGGAGCGGACCCAAAATACCGTTCAGCAACAAAAAGATCCGATAGGTCTTTTTCCCAAGCAGATTGCCTTTCTTGTCCTGATACTCATACGAGACCGCCTGCAGGACAAAGCAGAGCAGTATCAGGATCCATACCCAATAAGCGCCACCGAAGCTCGTGGAATAGAACAAGGGAAATGAGGCAAAAAAGGCGCCACCGAAAGTCACCAGTGTCGTGAACGTCAATTCCCACTTTTGTCCAGTCGAGCGTAAAAGCAACAGACGATCACGCTCATCCTCCCCGATCGTAAACAGAAGCGACTGCCCTCCTTGCACGAAAAGCAAAAACACGAGCAGGGCCCCAAGCAGGGAGACCAAAAACCACCAATATTGTTGTAATAAAAAATAGGTATCAGCCATCGTATTATCCATTTTAGTCGTTAGTACTCATTTCGGGTCCCTTCCGGATCGCCTTCACCATAATACGGATCTCGGCGAACAAAAGGATCGTGAACAGGGCCAAGAACAAAAAGAAGGTCACCTGGACCGAAGAGGTCTCGAGTGCGGAAATCGCCGCGTTTGTAGGCAACAGGTCCTGAATCGCCCAAGGCTGGCGACCAACCTCGGCTACAATCCACCCCGCCTGTCCAGCGATATAGCCCAAGGGGATGGACCAAACCAAAACATATTGCAACCATTTTGCCGACGCCAAGCGCTCCCGGCGACCATAATACAGGACAACCACAAACAACAGAATGAAATAGCCACCCAAGAGGACCATAATATGAAAAGAATAAAAGGTCAGGCCTATTGGTGGGATCAAGTCGTTCACGTTGGCAATAAAGCCATAACCAAAATAGGGGAAATTGTTTTCAAGACGTTCCAGATGACGCCCGGCCGCCTCTTGATCATTCGACTCTTTTGCCTGACGATAGTCCGCCAACGCCTGGATCGCCTCTTTTCCTCTCTCCCGTTTCTCAACAGCCGACAAGGCAATCGAGCCATCCGCATTCTTGTAACCGCCCTCAATCAGGTCCGCAATTCCCGGCACGAAAGCATCCGCGTCGCGAGTCGCCAACACGGAAAGGGCCTTAGGTATTTTCAGTTCAAACAGGAAAGGCTCAACACCATCATTATAGCTTTGCTTTTTAGGATCCAATAAACCGATCGCGATCAAGCCGGCGCCATTCTCTCCCTCGTAAAGACCTTCCATAGCGGCCAGCTTCATCGGCTGACGCTGGGCGACCTGATAAGCGGAACCATCACCCGTCCACGCCAATAAGATGGAAGCGACCAATCCAAAAACAGCCGCGATTCTTAAGCTCGCCAACGAGAAACGACGCTCACGCCCCTTCAACAAATACCAACCACAAACGCCCGCGACAAACAGGGCACCAACAATCCATCCAGAAAGAACCGTATGGAAAAACTTGTTGATCGCGACAGGGGACAAAGCGACCGACCAAAAATCGGCCATCTCATTACGTGCCATATCCGGATTAAAACGCATGCCGTCAGGGAATTGCATCCAGGCATTGGCTACCAAGATCCAAAAGGCAGACAAGGTTGCCCCGACAATCGTCATCCACGTCGAGACCAGATGAAAACGTTTGCTTACCTTATCCCAACCAAAATACATCACGGCAATAAAAGTCGCCTCCATAAAAAAAGCCACAATACCCTCGATCGCCAGGGGCGCCCCAAAGATATCGCCAACGAACCAACTGTAATTTGACCAGTTCGTTCCAAACTCAAACTCGAGGATAATACCGGTAGCGACACCGATCGCGAAATTAATGCCGAAAATCCGCATCCAGAATCGTGTAGTATCTTTCCAGAAAGGATCACCAGTCCGGTAATAAATCGTTTCCATCAGCGCCTGGATAACGCCCAGTCCAAGAGTCAATGGCACAAAAAGCCAATGATACATGGCTGTCAAGGCGAACTGCGCCCTCGACCAGTCAATCAAGGAAGTCTCAATAGTCTCAATCATACATTCAGGTATTAATTTAAAAGTTAATCAATCGCACGCTCATACAATTCTCCCGAAATATAATCCGCCTTTTCCCTGTCAGAGCCAAAACGGCCCAAGAAATCGGGGAAGAAAAACAAACGCAAAACAAAGAAGAGGACAAACAGCTTGATCAGAATAATTACCCACAAGAGTCTTCCCAGACGCATCGCCTTAAAACCAGACAAATAAAACTGATAGACACGAATAAGCCAATGCTTTTTCCCTTTGTCCTCGAATTCATCCATACACTCATTTTTAAGCTCCATTTATATTTTTTACAAAAATAAAAGATTGCTTGGTTATTATGAGAAATACTTAATAGAAAAAATCGATCAATTCATAAAACAAATCTATGAATGTACCCTATCCGAATTAAACACAAGGGAGCAACTAGGCCTTGTTTGTTAAAAAAAATTATTCCCAAATAGAAATACAGAGATTAGATTTGTTCATGTTTAGAGCTTTGTCTATATTTGCGTCGAATTGTCACCTTCATAAGGTATGAAACAGTAAGAATATCATTGTTAAGTATTAATCTATAAAAAAATATTACTATGTCAAACATTTCTAGAAGATCTTTTCTACAAAGAAGCACTGCCGCAGCTGCAGCGTTAACGATTGTCCCAAGTTCCGTATTAGGCAACAGCCATGGGCATATGGCTCCATCAGACAAATTGAATATTGCGGCTGTCGGTATTGGCGGCATGGGTAACGCCAATATTAAGAACGTAGAAAAAACAGAGAATATCGTCGCTCTTTGTGACGTAGACTGGAAATACGCGAAACCCGTATTCGATCGTTTCCCTAACGCGAAGAAATATTATGACTATCGCAAGATGTATGACGAGATGAACAGCTCGATAGACGCGGTAATCGTCGCTACAGCTGACCATACGCACGCCATCATCACAGCAGACGCAATGACGCTGGGTAAACACGTTTACACGCAGAAACCATTGACTCATTCTGTTTATGAGGCTCGTTTGTTAACAAACTTGGCAAAATCAACAGGTGTCGCAACCCAGATGGGAAATCAAGGATCTTCCGATGAAGGAACGGACTTGGCCTGCGAATGGATCTGGAATGGCGAAATCGGAGAGGTAACAAAAGTGGAATGTGCGACAAACCGTCCTATTTGGCCGCAAGGCTTGAATGCGCCTGAAAAAGCAGATCGTGTTCCAAAGACCTTAGACTGGGATCTGTTTACTGGCCCGGCCGAATTGATTCCTTACAATAAGTTGTATCATCCTTGGAACTGGCGCGGATGGTGGCTTTACGGAACAGGCGCACTGGGAGATATGGCTTGTCACATCTTGCATCAACCGTTCAAGGCTTTGAAACTGGGTTACCCGACAAGAGTAGAAGGTTCTTCCACCTTGCTGCTGAAGGACTGCGCACCGACAGCCCAACACGTGAAGCTGATCTATCCAGCCCGCGATAATATGCCAAAGGTCGCGATGCCTGAGGTTGAGATCCATTGGTATGATGGCGGTATGCTTCCCGTTCGCCCGAAGGGATTCCCCGAAGGAGAAGACATGATGGGTATGGGCGGCGGTATCACCATTTTCTATGGTACCAAGGATACACTTGTTTGCGGATGCTATGGACAAAAACCAAGATTAATGTCAGGCCGTGTGCCGAACGCCCCAAAAGTTTGTCGCCGTGTGCCTGACGCGACAAGAGGTGGCCATGAAATGGATTGGGTTGCAGCTTGTAAGGAAAGCAAAGAAAACCGCCGTATCTTGAAATCTCGTTTTGAGGAGGCTGGTCCATTCACGGAAATGGTAGATATGGGCGTTTTGGCTGTTCGCTTACAGACTTTGAACAAAGAGTTACTTTGGGATGGCCAAAACATGGAATTCACCAATATCAAAGATGACGAGACGATCAAGATCCTGATCAAGGACGACTTCAAGATTGTCGATGGCGATCCGAAATTCAATAAGATCTGGACAGATCCGGTCAATGCTAAACAGTTTGCCGCAGAATTGATCAAACACAACTACCGCGAAGGCTGGAAATTGCCCGATATGCCGAGATAAACATTTAATATAAGATAAAAATGAAAAAGTCAGTATTTTTAGCAGGTGCCACAGCATTGATGATCTTGGCATCTTGCGGTGGGAAAAAGGCCGAAGCACCCGCGGCGGCAGAGCAGCCCGCGGCAACAACTGAGGCCGCTACTCCTGAGTACAAGTTATTGGATCTTCCGACTGTAGACTTGTCTCAATTCCCGAAAGACAAGGACGGATGGATTACCATGTTTGATGGCAAGACATTCAACGGCTGGAGAGGTTACAATAAGACAGACGTTCCTGGCGCATGGGAAATTGATGATGGCGCTATCCATATCAAAGGTTCTGGCGCGGGAGAAGCTGGCGCGGCTAACGGAGGCGACTTGATTTTCGCCCATAAATTCAGCAACTATGAGTTCGAGTTCGAGTGGAAAGTCGCCAAAGGCTCTAACTCCGGAGTGTTGTACATGATCCAGGAAGTAGAGGGACAGCCTTCTTATATTTCCGCTCCGGAATATCAGGTATTGGATAATATCAATCACCCGGACGCTAAGTTAGGTAAGGATGGCAACCGTCAATCTTCTTCATTGTATGACATGATCCCGGCTAAGCCCCAGAACGCTAAACCAATCGGCGAGTGGAACAAGGGCAAGATCATGGTTTACAAAGGTACAGTTGTTCACTACCTGAACAGCGACAGCCCTGTAGTTGAATATCACTTGTGGACTCCGGCATGGAAAGAAATGTTGGATAACAGCAAGTTCAGCAAAGACAAATGGCCGTTGGCTTATGAGTTGTTGCTCAACTGCGGTGGCGAGAACAAGGAAGGTTTCATCGGTCTTCAAGATCACGGGGATGATGTTTGGTTCCGCAACTTAAGAATCAAAATATTAGACTAATAAACCACAGTAAATAACATAAAGTCCGAAGCCAAAATTATTATTTTCGCTTCGGACTTTTGTGTACATACTTACATCCGGAACAATTTTAATACCATAAGAATAATGCATGAACATATTTACTCAAAAGCTCAAATAACGTGGCTGATAATGCTGCGCCTTTTTATTGGATGGCATTTTATGTATGAAGGTATGGTCAAGATTCTTAATCCCAAATGGACTTCCTTACCTTATTTATTGGACTCTAAGGGCCCGCTCTCATCATTTTTTATTCAAATGACACAAAACGACTCGCTTATGGTCTTGGTCAATTATGTGAATGAATATGCTCTACTTTTAGTTGGCTTAGGATTGACATTGGGTTGCCTTTTCCGTCTTTCAGCGGTTGGCGGCATGATTTTACTGGCCATGTATACGCTTTCACATCCGTCGTTCGTCGGGGCCAGCTACATGATGCCGTTTGAGGGTTCCTATTTATGGATTGACAAGAACTTAGTGGAATTGGCAGGTTTAGGTCTTCTCTGTACCTTCCCGACTTCACACATCATCGGTTTCGACCGTGTAGTTGGCCGTAAATTCCCGATATTACGTAAACTCAAACTGATTTAATGCGATATGGCAACAGAAGATATTAAAAATAAATCGTCACAAGAACAGCAAATGCCGGACAAAGGCCGCCGGGACGCCTTGAAGACCCTGGCAACAGTTCCCGTACTCGGAGCCTTGGCATATGGCGTTTATAAAACACGCAAGAACGCCCTGCAATCAAGAAACATATCGGATGTCTTCCAGGTCAGCAACAAGCAAGCCGTATTCCTGGAGCCCCAAAAAGATGGCAAGCAGATCCGTTTGGGTATCATCGGCTTCGGTATCCGTGGCAAACAATTGATGCGCGCGGCCGGATTCGCCGAGCCCTCGTGGATCGACGAGATGAAAGAGGCGAACCGCAAGAACAAGAAAGACCACCGTTACGAGCAATACCTCGAGCAGGACGACCTGAATGTCGTCGTCAACGGGGTCTGCGATATCTTTGACGTCTACGGGGAGGCAGCCCAATTGGCGGGCTCCAACATCTATCGCGAGGGCAGCGACGGCAAGTTCGGCCCGGCGCCCAAACGCTACCGCACCTATCAGGAGCTTCTGGCCGCGCCGGATATCGACGCGGTCATCATCGCCGGCCCGGACCATTGGCACAGCACGATGGCCATGGACGCCGCCCGCGCCGGAAAGCATGTCTACTGCGAGAAACCGCTCTCCTGGACAGTGCCCGAGACCTATATGGTCCGGCAGGTGATCAAGGAAACGGGCGTGGTCTTCCAGCTCGGACACCAAGGACGCCAGACTGACTGCTACCAAAAGGCGGAAGAGATCATCGGTAATGGCCTGTTGGGTCCGGTCAACCTGATCGAGGTTTGTACCAACCGCAACTCGCCCAATGGTGCGTGGGTTTACGATATTATCGAGGGTGCCAACCCCAACACGATCGACTGGAAGCAATTCGAGGGTAATCCCGACCGGATCAAGGAATATATGGACTATATGACCAAATATGGTTTGGAGAGATATGTCGGCCCAGACGAGCGGAGCAAGTTCAGCCTTGAGCGCTTCTTCCGTTGGCGTTGCTGGTGGGATTACAGTACCGGACTTTCCGGCGACCTGTTAACTCACGAGTACGATGCCGTTAACCAGATCATGCACGTTGGTATCCCGCACTCGGCTACCTCATCCGGAGGTGTCTATTTCTTCAAGGATGGACGAACCGTGCCCGACGTGCTCCAGACGACGTTCGAATGGCCGGATAAGGATTTGACGATGCTTTACAGCGCGACCCTCGCCAGCAGCCGCAACCGCGGGAAGGTCTTCATGGGTCACGACGCTTCGATGGAGGTATCCAACATCCTCGCTATCACAGTCGACCAGGATTCGACTCGCTATGCGGAAAAGATCCAGCAGGGCATCATCCCGACCGACACGCCGTTCTACACCTACGTGCCGGGGCAGGACAGTTCCGACTCGGTCACCTCGCCTACGGAGCTTTACTTCGCCCAGCGAGGCCTGCTTTACACCTACGTGAACGGCAAGCGTTACGACACGACACACCTGCACATCCGCGAGTGGCTCGAGTGTATCCGCCAAGGTAAGACCCCGAGCTGTAACATCGACCGTGCGTTCGAGGAGGCCATGACCGCCCACATGGGTACACGGGCTTACCTGGAAGGCCGCACGATGTATTGGGACAAGGATAAGGAAGAGATTGTCCGGGGCGAGATGGCATAAGAAATCAACCTAAAACAATCCATATAATAAGGGGCCGCGTCAAGATACACCTTGAGGCGGCCCTGTCTGTTTAGGCCAATGCCGGATCAACAGCTTCGCTCCGAACGGAGGGACGTTGATGATCGGATCAACAGCCTCACTTCGCACGGAGGGACGTTGATGATCGGATCAACAGCCTCGCTCCGAACGGAGGGACGTTGATGATCGGATCAACAGCCCTGCTCCGAACGGAGGGACGTTGATGATCGGATCAACAGCTCCGCTCCGAACAGAGACGGAATAAAAACCGGGACGACTCGCTTTTTTCATATTCCCGGATAAAAAACAGGAAAATCCTGTAACCTTTCCTGAAGAAGGACGGTCATATGGATAAAACAAACAAATTATTAACACTAAAAACTGATTAAATATGGAAGAAGGTATTATTATCCCGGTTTTAGGCATCCTTTGCGCCATCGCATTGCCGCTTATTCTTGTTATCCTCTCTGTTTACTGGACCGTCACCAGCAAGCATAAGGAAAAAATGGCCATGATCGAACGGGGCATCGCTCCCGATGAGAACATGCCCGAGAGCAAGCCCAATCGTTACAGCTCGCTCCGCAATGGTCTCCTGATGATCGGCCTCGCTATCGGTACGATCGCCGGCATATTCCTGGCCCGGACCATGCGAGAGGAGTATGAGATGTTCCTGATTATCGTCGCCATGATCGTTGTCTGCGGCGGTATCGCCTTCACGAGCTACTTCTTTATCTCCAAGAAACTGATGGAGCAGGAAGAGAAGAACAGTATCGACAGATTCTGACCGGATGGACGAAAAGGAATGGATCAAACGTATCGTGGCAGGAGACACGCAAATGTTCTCCTGCCTTGTGGCTAAATACGAACGCATGGCCTACACGATCGCTTTCCGGATCCTTGGCAATAAGGAAGAGGCGGAAGAGGCGACACAAGACGCGTTTGTCCGGATGTACCGGGCATTGCCGAGATTCCAGTTCGAGAGCAAGTTCTCGACCTGGTTTTATCGTATCGTCTATCGGGTCGCCATCTCGGCCGCTCGCCAGCAGCGCCTGTTCGAGGAGGTTCCCGTCGAGACGGCCGAAGCCGTCACCCCTGACGAGCGTGATTCCGCCCTCGAGCTGCTTCAGGACAGCCAACGGCAAACGATCATACGAGAGCTCCTGGCCAACATGCGCCCCGACGAGTCGCTGATGCTGACACTCTTCTATCTCGAGGAGTGCTCCATCGAGGAGATCCACCAGATCACCTCACTAAGCAGTGTCAACATCAAGACAAAGCTGCATCGGGCACGCAAACATCTTTATGAACAATTGAAAGCACGAATGGGAAAAGAAACAAACGAATTATTATGAACAGACAGCAACATTCAGATCCCGAGCTGGATCAACTCACCCGCCAGCTTATGACAGGCATGGTAGAGAAACCGGACCAACCACTCTGTGCCCGTATCATGAGCCGCATAGAGCAAGAGAAAAAGCAGGAAAGCGGACAAACCGCTCCAAGAACCCTGTCGCCCGTCACCATCATCAGTTGGGGACTCGTTTACCTGTTGGTTCTTATAGGAGGATTCGCCTGGATGAGAAACGGTCAGACCGTCTCCGGAAACTGGAATGAACTGCTCACTCCGATCATCTTTGGCATGATCCCCATCTGCGGACTCGCCTTCTTCCTGCTGTTCAACCAGCTCGATGAATATCTCAAATCAAGGAACCGATAAAGAGGCGCATCATTTATCGCGCCTCTTTATCGTCAGGTTGCCATAACCGCCGCCATTATAGAGAATCTCACCGCCACGGCCACCATTAATCTCATAATCATAATCATGATCCAAGCGCCGCTCTTTTGTCAGCCTCAGGCCATTCACGTCAAACGAGGAGTAGCGCATATCATCCGCACGGACCTTAACCGATGCCTGGGAAGGTACACCGATATTCAGGTTTCCATAATGCGACTCCACCTCTATACGCTCAAAATCGGCAGCGACACGCTCAATATCCATATTGCTGTAACCCAGCTCATCCACTTTCAACCAGCCCTTTAAATACCCGATGTTCGCGTTTCCATAGTCCAGATCCAACTCCAATCGGTCAATTTCCTCCAGCGACAGATTACTGTACTTCATCTCCAGGCTCGCTTGTCGAACGCTCCCGGCGCCCAGATCCGAATACTTCACGTCGCCACTCATCTCCTCTACATTCCCGGATTTCATCTTTCCGACATAGCCCAGCTCCATCATAACCTTCCGGAGATTACCCAAAGTCACATTCCCATATTTCGCCTCCAGATCCAAGTCACCCACAAAATCACCACCGTCCAGATTTCCATACTTCAAGGAGATTCTTGTCGAACCATTCTTGCCGGCAGGCAACAAGATGTTTCCGTATTTTAAGGAGATATCACTCCTGAAAGCCTCCGGCATACGGATGAAATAGTTGATCTCGAATGAGCTGTTCCGGCCGTTTCCTTTTTGCGGCAAGAGATCAGTCACGCCCGATACCTGATTGCCCGCTTTCTCCAGCTTAACCCGAACCCGGTCCAAGAGCTCCTGAGCATCCGATTCCTTACGGGCCCGGCTCTCGACGACGACCTTGATCTCTACCTTCGGCTCATTCCAATGAGCGACAGTCACGTTTCCATAGCGGTTATTCACCAGTAACTGGTCGTTTGTCGAGACCTCGAATGTCCGCTCAAAAGTCTTTTGTTTCTTATACTCCTTCACGGCTGCCGAGACCTCCGAATCGCCCCAGCATCCACAACATAAAATAATGCCCAATAAAACCGTGAGCACCCTTGTCAATCGTGTTTTCATAATCTTATTATTTAATATTTTCAATTGTCTCCTTATCATTGCCGGCGATCTGCTCCATCTTGCGCAGCATAAAAGAGAGACCGTTCAGGCTGTTCGTATAATGCAAGGTCACGGTATAAATCCCCTCGCTCGAATCAGGTAACGTTGGCAACACCTTACGCTCGAATGCCTGATTATCGTGTACCACCCGACGGCTAGCGGCCAGCAACTCACAGACACCAGGCGTCCGTTCCCGCTTTGAGATCTCCTCCATCTGGGCCAGGATCCCGTCAACCCGCATCTGGTAATATTGACACAGATCACGAATCTCGCCACGAACCTCCTCACTTGCCAATCCGGACAGATCATTACCCTCGGCCTTATCCGTCTGGAGTTGAGGGCGGAGAAAGAGCAATAACAGAAATGAGGCTGCCACGGCGGCAACCATCCCGCCAATCCGCCAATACAACCGTTTCCGGGAAGGCTTCGGCAACTTCCGCTCAAACCGCTCCAAATGCCCCAATGGCAATGGCTCCTCGTCGAAGGCCGAACGATTCTGATCTATAAATGATTTCAACTTATCCATGATGACACACGCTTATCTCTTCCAACAATCTTTTCTTTGCTCGCATATACTGGCTACGCACGCTGACCGGCTTGAGATTCAGGATCTGAGCGATCTCATCCATATCGTAGCCCTCAAAAAGGTAAAGCGACAAGACAACCCGATAACCCGGCGCCAGACGCTTGATCGCCTCACGTACCTGCTCGACCGTATACTGGATCTCCTCCTCGTCCGGGCCATCATCCGCCGGCTCAACCAAATCGTAAGGCAATTCCCCCAACTCCGGTGTTTGCCGCCTGAGCTGATCGATCGCCATATTTACCGCCACTTGGCGCATCCAGCCCTCCAGATTATCGATCACCTGTCCCTCCTCCAGTTTACGGAAGATCTTAAGGAACACGTCTTGCGTCACCTCTTCCGCCTCCTCCGGCCGGCCGACAATACGGAGGCACGTCGAGTAAACCCGTCTCGCGTAACGCTTATACATCTCCAACTGGGCACTCCGGCTTCCTTGGCGACACCGTTCGATTATTTGCTCTATCTCGTGTTCCATTTACTTATAATAACGAGACCTATCGACCGGACGTTGCATATCCGGTAAAAAAAATCACTCCATCCGCCCACTGAACGAGATTGGTTGCCTACGGGTCGGCTGTACGTTCACGCTGACCGAGCCATTGGGCTGGACCGTCAAGCGATAAAGATAGCGATCCTCCTCATTTCGGGTCTTGATCTGGATCTCCATACGCCCCTTCTTTCCCGGTTCTGCCTCATAATGCTCAATAGGAGCGTCGAACACCAAGCCTTTCCCACCACCATAAGGAACACTGTACGCCTCGCCCACATAAGGCAGGCAAGAGAAAATTGAATCGTTCCGCACCGCCAGATAATAACTGGAGGTCAACGCCCGGCTTCGTCCTTTCATGGGTGTCATGAAAGTAACCTCTACCTTATAATCCTTCGCCTCAAGCGCTGTCTTAATCGCCGGCGCCATTTCATCTTTCCCTTGCCGGGCAGAAACCGGTAGTGCCAGGAGCGACGCAAGTACGCCAACGGAAAACATCCGGACCAACGAGCGATAAAAACTTCTACAACTCATAATAATCTAGATTAAAAAACAGACTTACCTATCGCGAATCTACGATAATTTCAATAAAAAAGGTCCCATGAGAGAAGCCGATTACCTATCTTCGCGAGAGGTACCAAAAGAAGAAGCCATGCATATCATACAAATCAAGCGTTACCAATCACCGACAGGCGAGATGCTGATCGGCACGTTCGAAAATCAAGTCTGCTTATGCGACTGGACAAAAGGTCGCCGACGGGAAAGCAACGACCGCAGGATCCAGAAAACCCTAAATGCCATCTATCAGGAAGAGGATACGGAACTGACCCAACAGGTTATCCAACAACTTAATGAATACTTTGCAGGCTCAAGACAACATTTCAACCTGCCATTGCTCCTTACCGGTACCCCGTTCCAAAACCGGGTTTGGCAAGCGCTCCAGGCTATTCCCTACGGCGAGACCTGCTCTTATGCGGAGCTGGCCCAGGCGATCGGCAATCCCAAAGCCACAAGAGCCGTCGCCTCCGCCAACGGTTCCAATCCCATTTCCATACTGATCCCATGCCACCGAGTCATCGGCAGCAATCACAAATTAGTAGGCTATGGCGGCGGAATAGAGACCAAACGCTTCTTACTGGAGCTGGAGCGACACAATATCACCATCAAAGACAAACCAACTGTTTTTCAGCCGTGATAACAACTGGATTGTCAGGTGTTAACAATGCCTGTTATAAACACCTGACAATGCCCATCATTAAACACTAATAACCCCAGTCGTAAGGAGCACTCATTTCCTAATATGATCATCATTCACCCAAAATCCCCAAAGAACCATAAAAAAAGGGCCTACCACATTAGCGGCAAGCCCTTCTAATTCGTTCTCCATATTAGCTTCTCACGAAGATCCTACAGATAATATTTAAACCATTACTAATAACCTTCACCATGTGCCTGCCTCACGGCGGTACCGGAATTAAATCCCAGTGAAGTGAATATTAAATTATTTAATTATGAAAAGTTCATTACTTAACGATCGCTTTTACAGCAGCCTCACCCTCTACAGCTACAGCGACAATACCTGCCGGTACGGCGATTGTAGCGTTATCGGATGTGATGATCTGGTTAGCGACAACCTTACCTAAGATGTTGCTTACGACAACCTGCTTGCCAGCGGCACCCATGATCGTTACCTGACCATTACCAGCGATGACTGTTACGCCTGATACGTTAATCTCATCATTTGCGGTATCAAGATCACCACCGTTCGTGCCTTCGCTCAAGCCGAAGATCGCAGCCTGGTTCAAAAGCTCATCCCATGACTTTTTCTCATAGAACTCATTACCAACAAGACTGTCATCCGTATCGTGATTACCCTTATCAGCGTCATCGGAGATCTGGGCCAAAACTGGCACACCATTTTGCAGTTTCACCCAAGCACCCTCGAATGATCCAATCTTTGAATAATGCGTAAGCTCACCATCTTTCTCCATACCATAGTCGAAAGACTCCAACAAGAAGCCGTCTGTCTCGCTATCACCCACATATCTCAATGAGAACGCCGCATTATTGTGCTTACCATCCAAAGGAATCACGTCGTAAACAACACCTGCGCTATCAGCAGACAGATAAGGAGGCAATACATAAGAAGTACCATCCAACTCATCCTTAACAGAGATTGATTTCAGGCTATAAGGAGCTTTTAAGACATACAACGAATCACCACGATGAATTGCCTCTACGAACGCTAAGCGTACATAACCATCAGACATAAATTTGTCTCTTGTGACAATCTTATCGATAGACTTACGAACAGAATCATTCAAGTTAACCAAGAAACGGCCACTGACATAACCAGGATAAGCCACCTCATGATCGCAACCCGGATTGATACCATGTTTTGCGGTCTCGCAATAAGTGTAAGCCGGTACACTATCCGCTGCCATCGCAAACAAATACTGCGGCATACGAGCATTCGATTTAGCGACCTTATCAACATAGAATGAATTGTTCTTATCAGAACCCGTGTTCAGATTCTCATGAGACAGATAATACATCGCTGGCTGCTTGTCCTCAAAGAGGTAACCACCCGTACGTTGTACACCCAGTTTCAAACCATTCTTCTCGTTATTTACCAAATCCTTGTAAGCCTCACCAATTACGGCGTCACCTTCCAAGTTCGCATACAATGGACGCGGATTAACCGACAACTTAAAGACATCAGAAGAGGTGCTGCACAAGTTGTCTACCTTTGTCAAGAAGGTAGAAGCCTCAACAACCAGCTTACCATCAACCTCGTTCAAATTATCCATTTTTCCAATAGGTTCCACTTCTGTCGCATTCACCAAGCTATAATAGTGATCCTCTCCAACATGATTATTGTTCTTCAAGTAGAACAAAGCCCAAGTCAAGCCATCCTTACCAGCATTGATGTCCGCCTCATTAGCGATCACATAACGGTGCATATGATCCAATGCGATATAAGTGTGCTCATTATCGATCTTGTTCGCGTCTTTCACCTTAACCGCATAAGCAACCTTATACAACTGCTTGATACCCTTCAAGCCCGGTTGAGTCGCCTTTTCCTTAGGCGTATATCCATACTTCACCTTCTTTCCGATCGCATGCAACTCAAACATGGTTGGATCCTCTTCGAGCAAGCCGATATGCTTTTTATCCTGGCTGATGCTCAAGAACCAAGAAGCCTCACCATTTACCAATTGCTGCAAACCAAATACGTGCTCCTTCAAGACATCATCCGAATCAATATCGTAATAACCATAAGTCGTTTTCGGATCAACAGCCGTGAATGTCAAGGTATCGTGGCAAGCGAAATAATTACCCCACTCATGATAATCCGTTCCTTCGTTCCACATACCATTCCAATAATCCTCATGATTAATGAAGTAATATTTATTGTTGCCATTCTCATCTTTACCTGCAGAATACAATTGACCGATGAAACCTTGCTTATTATATTCTCTGTTCGTGATTTTTACCAGAGCTGCCTCATTTGTATTCACGTCCTTCTCATAAATATCGCAATTCAATTGCTCAACAACCCATTGAGTCGCCGGCATGTGTGCGAAGTCCTGATTGCCCTCCAAAACATCGTAAACGAAATGGCCAGCCATGTCAGCGACAATGTAAGAACCATTATGACGTTTCTCCGTATAAGTCGGATCTTTCTGAACCTTGGTTGACAATTGGATATGATACAAACCAGCAGGAACCGTCGTACGAGTCAAATAGTTGTAATCATGATTGAACCCGATCTTTACACCCATATTGGCAACGTATTCCACTGTACCCATATCCCCGACATGATTCTCACAATAATTGGTGACATAAGCAGGGTTACCAGCCTCCGAGCTCTTTGAGCAATTATAAATCTCCTTGCACAAAGTCTGGTATTTCGATTGCGCCGCCGCCACGTTAGCAGGAACCGAAACCGTCAAGATCTCGCTCACGTCTGGATCGCCGGAACCATTATTGATCGCACCTAAAGCGACCGGAACGCCCGCTGCTTTGTTAAACAAGACATTTCCCCAACCACCGTCGGTATAAGCGATACCTTTGTTAACCGTATTGAAATAATCTTTCATTGTCACCTCACCGGTTCCTTTCCGAACCAGGTCACTCGTGAAATAATTATCACTTTCTTTCTCTTTAACCGAAGCGTTTAATGGCTCGATCACCAAACTATCATTTGTAGGATAATAAGTAAACTTAAAATGATAACGAGCCTGATGAGCGTCAATCCCCGCCAAATCCGTTCCTAAATCCTCTAAATCTTCAACAACAACAGCTTTTGTCGGATTACGCTTGTTATCCAACTTCGTATAAACAGAATCTTTCAGCAATAAACCTCCATAAATACCGGGAGCGGTCGGCTTCTCAAAACGATCTGCTGTTACCATCAAATATTTACCCGTTTTCTTATTCTTCAGAAGGATATCATAACCGGAATAAACCTCATTTGAAGTTAAATTCCAGTTATCGCGATCCAACGTCTCATACGGACTCTTGACAGCCTCGTAAGTCGCTGTCAAAGGATTCTCGCCCAATGTCTTGCTGAACTTGAAATTAACCTTCGTCCCCGCAAGTTCCGAATCATTGAAAGAAATATCACTTGAAACAATATCATAGAACTTTTTATAAGAGCCATCCGCATCAATCATGGAATTGATCTCGGCTGCTGAAAGAACCTTTGCTCCCGCGATAATCGGCTTAATCTTAAGCAAATTACTGATCCTTACGGTCTCATCCTCCGCTTTTTCCTTACTTTCCTTAACCAAGACAACCTGATCGTTGGCATTTAAGGCCATAGCCATTACAGAGTCTTTCGCATGGAAATAAGAAAAAACTCGCTTTCGATCAAAAAAAGCGGATGCCTGAGATGGTGTAGTATACCAGCGCCAATTGTCCGTACAGCCATTCAGAACAGTCGCTTCCTTATTCGCCACAAAAGCATGGGCATCATTTGCTCCATTCAAATTAACGGCATTAAATTCATCAAAGGTTAACTTATAACCGGTTTCCTTATTCTCGAACGCGAACAAGACTTGGCTATTAACATTATCCTTAATGGTCGTAATTTTCCAAAGGGAATGCGTCAAGGCTGCTTTCTCAATCTTTACGGCCTTTAATGTCAAATGACCCGTCTTATAATCTCGCTCCATCGTCAAGACCTTCATATCCGCGCCAATACGATCCGTAGAACCTGGCGTCCCATCCCCTGCTTGCTCTTCTCCTTCCGAAACAACCAATTGATACCACAAACCGCCATCAATGGCCTTAACACCATTACAATGGTAAGAAGATACGGCACTCTTCACCATATCCGTACGATAAGGCACCTCACCATTATTTGTATGGTGCTGCGCCATCGCTCCTACCGGAATCATACCGGCTGCTAAAAAGCCGGCGACAAGTGTAGAAAACTTTTTGTTCATAATACAATTAATATTAATTAGGTTTAAGAAAAATGTTACCGCATTTAGATGACATAAAAAAATATCGCTAAAAAACGGTCGATTATTTTCGACATAATCAGACAGTTGCATAGCATTAAATAGAGAACTAGTTGGTTATCGCAAACAAGGGTTTTGTTAATAAAACCTCAATATATGGATAAGAAAGAGAGGTGAGACACAAAAAAAATAGATAAAACAATTGCGACATTAAAAGAAAGCTGTACCTTTGTACTGATGAATAAAAACGACCCTTTTTTATCGACAGGTTCTTCTACCCTCAAAAGATCAAAATATCAGGCTTTTACAACATTAATTATAGAGATACGCAACTCGTACCTACTAAAGAACCACGAATCGGGAAGTCTATTACTAATAAAATGATAATCAAATAGTTGAAATTAAGACTCACGAACATGCATCCCTACAATTTGATAATGAAATTATCTCAAACTTTTCTGACACATAATTAATGTACGTGTACATTAATATATAGACAAGGATACAATAGTACGTGCGAGGTCACACGTACGTTCACGTAAGCCATCACGACCGTTCATGCGAGCAGACAGGTACGTACGTGAAGGACGAAACGTACGTATGTGTAAAAAACAGCGGATAAGATGCCCTTCAAAAACGCAATAATGTAGTTATTTCTTGGAATAGTGATATTTCATGGAGAATATGTAAACCTCTATCATATCATCATGCACGGAATAGATAAGTCTATGCTCCGTATTGATCCGCCTTGACCATTTACCCGCCAATTCATACTTGAGGGGTTCGGGCTTGCCTATTCCACTATAAGGATGTTCCAATATATCAGCAAGCAGTCTCTTTATGCGTTTGGTTACATTGGGGTCATTCTTCTTCCAATATTCCCAATGCTCTTGCGCGATAGGAGTAAATATCAGTTTCATAATTTATCCAGATTCACCTCTATTCCTCTGCCCGCCTTTAAATCTTCCTCTCCCTTACGAATATCATTCATGGTCTGTTCTGACGACATGATATATTCTGTCTCCTTTAAAGAATTGTATTCCTCCAACGAAATCATTACCACACCTGTACCATTGCCACGATTGATAAGCACCGTGTCACAATCATCAATGACTGAATCAATATAACCTTTCAGATTGGCTCTTAAATCCGTGTAATTAGTTGTTCTCATACGTACTCCTTATCTTTAACGCAAAGATATGTACTTATTTGCGTACTTAAAAATTTATATGGTTAATTATTAAGCATAAGGAAAGAACAACTAACCAAGTAGCCGCCCTTTCCCCTTTCAATCAACAATCCACTCAGCCCAAGAACCAAGCGTATTTATTATCTGTCCCTTGAAGGACATTATTAATCCCTACACTGACCTCAGTGGCGTTTACCGCCCGTTGCAAGTAGGTATCAATATAACTGCCCTTATTGGCTTGTGTCAAAAGGTTATGGAAATCGAACATGGATATTCCCTCATTCTTGACACCAAACGTCTCATGGATCTCCTTCGCTGGGTTAAAGCTATGGAATAGCTCCAGCACATCACTAACCCGTTGGCGGAATAAACCGATAAAATATTTATGTATGAAAAGTTGTGCATATCGATGATATTTAGTAAATTATGGTAGATGGAGGCGAAGACTATTTCCGCATTGATTCGAAACCGATAGAAGTTTGTCACTTTGCCCGTTCCAGGCGTTGCAGTATGGGAAGATTACCTAATAGACGGCTTGGTAAATGAACAACTGTTCACTTGGCAAGCCGCTAACTGTTCACTAGGGGTAGTGGATAATTGTTCATTTGACAAGTAAACAGTTGTTCACTTGGCAAGCCTCGAATCCTGAGTTTTGTGTAATGATATGATATTGATTATCAATAATTAACAACAACAGGTAATATATTGCTATAACGACTGGGCAGTTAGGCGCTATCAATGCCCATTGTGAGGTACTAACGATGCCTGCTGTTAGCGTCTAATAACCCAGTCGAGAGAAGTCGTTGATCGCTTCGTTTTTTTCCTGTCCTGAATATCTTGCGATATTAACGTTATGATAATCATGTGTTGATTTAATGTCAATCCGTTCCGAAGAGGACTCCAGTCCTTTCCGAGGAAAACTTCAGTCCTTTCCGAGGAAAACTTCAGTCCTCTTCGAGGAGAACTCCCTTTTTCTCCGAACAAAAATTCGGCGCGCTACAGTCTATTTTCCATTCCACTGCAGTGAAATTTCCAATACACTGCAGTGGAATGGAAAATTCACTGTTATGTGCCTCGTTATGCCATAGCATGTGTCAATTGAGGGGTGACTTCTTGGTTGACTTTTCACGTCAACCACGGCGTCAACCAGTATCGCTACAAGAACGATATAATCGAGTAGGAGGTAAACACTAATCATAGGTGTTTATCTCCTATTTTCATGTT
>ERZ779874.1668-NODE-1668-length-20754-cov-11.866515_pt1 | contig 20754 bp, 14 predicted proteins | sample MGYA00511031_ERZ779874 | MGnify/ENA primary metagenome ERZ779874 (study PRJEB29588, sample SAMEA2156850) | human gut metagenome | biome: human gut; feature: human-associated habitat; material: faeces | place: Denmark | collected 2008/2010 ...
GCCGCACCTCGCTCGCCGTATCGGCACTTAGAATTATGCGGTATTGCCCTAATTTTTTCAAGAGTGAGGTGCTTTGTTTTGTCTCTATACCCTTTTCACGCTCTTTTGGGGCGCATGAAGTATATTACGCGGTGGGCGCTGATGCGCTGCATGCGGCAGGAAAGCCTGAGTGAGCACACGGCGGATACCGCCCTGCTGGCCCATGCGCTTTGCCTGATCGCCCGGAACATCACCCACACCGGGGCCGATATCCGCCCCGACACCGTGGCCGCCGCGGCGCTGTACCACGATGCGCCGGAAATTTTGACCGGCGATATGCCTACCCCGGTCAAATACAAGAACGAAGCCCTGCGCACCGCCTACAAAGCCGTGGAACGGGAAAGCGCCCTTGCCATGGCGGATCTGCTGCCGCCGGAGCTGCATGAGATCGAAGGCAGCTACCTGACCGGCAGTGTGCTGAACGATGCCGAGCGCAAGCTGCTGAAAGCCGCAGACCGGCTTTCGGCCCTGATCAAGTGCATGGAGGAGGTGGAAAGCGGCAACCGCGAGTTCACCGCCGCTCTCGCCCAGCAAAAAGCCGATCTGGCCGCCATGCACAGCCCCGAAGCCGATTATTTCATTGAGCACATGCTGCCGTGCTATACGCAGAACCTGGATGAGCTAACGAAAAAGTAAGTAAATAGTTAGGAGGTAGGAGTGAGGAGTTAGGAGTTGAAGGTGCGGCTTGCGCCGCATTTTCGAAAATTTGAAAATAAGAAAAGGTTAATATTCAAAATCGTGCGCGTCAGCGCACACCATAAACTCCTAACTCCTAACTACGTCACAACGGGATTTACCTCAAGGTGACGGGCGCACAATGTGCGCCCCTACGGAGCATCACAATTTCTCATTGCTAATTCCTAACTACCTTTGGAGCTTATATACCGCCTCAATCAGCTTGTCCACATCGGTAAAATGCTCCAGCATGGAACAATAACGGCGCAGGGACGCGGCGCCTTTCAGACCTTTCATATAGTGCATGGCCTGGCCGCGGGCCTGGGGCATAGCGGTCCATTCGCCTTTTTCTTCGCACATTTCGTAGATTTGGGCGCGCAGGGCGCTCATCCGGGCGTTCAGGCTTGGTTCGCCGGGCTCCGGCTGGCCAATCAACACGGCGTTGATGCGCTCAAACAGCCAGGGGTCGCCCAGCGCGCCGCGGCCGATCATCACGCCCGCGCAGCCGGTTTGCTCCAAAATCTGCTTTGCGTCTTCCGCCGTGGTGATATCGCCGTTTGCCAGCACCGGAATGCCGACCGCTTTGCGGATCTCCGTGATGGCATCCACATCAATGGGCGGGATGTACATCTGCTCCCGCGTGCGGCCATGCACGGCGATCAGGTCTGCACCGTTTGCTTCACACTGCCGGGCCACGGCAACGCCGGTCAGCTGCTCGGCATCCCAGCCAATGCGCATTTTAACGGTCAGAGGCTTATCCGGCCCCAGGGCTCCGCGGGCAGCGGCCACCATGCGGCCGCACAGTTCCGGGTCCTGCATCAGTTTGCTGCCTGCACCGCTGGATGTGATCTTGGGGGCCGGGCAACCCATGTTGATGTCCAGAATATCAAACTGCACGCCTTTTTCCTGAATGATCCGGATCGCCTGCGCCATCGTTTCGGGCTCGGCCCCAAACAGCTGCACGGCATAAATGCCGTGGGAGGCCTTGTCCCGCAGCAGGCGCACGCTTTTGTCATCGCCAAAGGTAATGGCCTTGGCGCTGGCCATCTCGCTTACCGTCCACGCCGCGCCATGGTCCGCCATCAGGTGCCGGCACGCCGCATCCGTAAACCCCGCCATCGGCGCAAACACCGCAGGCTGTGCATATGGAATGGTTAGATTGCGTAATTGCATATTTTTGATAGGCAGGAGTGAAGAGCGAGGAGTTAGGAGTGAGGAGTTAAAGGTGCGGCTTGCGCCGCGTTTTGAATTTTTGGGGTAAAACAATAAAACCTAAGGCAATACCGCATAATTCTAAGTGCCGATACGGCGAGCGAGGTGCGGCAGATGCCAAGCCAAAAGCGCAGATAATACTGGATGTCTTATCGAGCATTTTGGCAACGCAGATGCCGTGCCGCAGCTGCCGGAGCGGTGCTTAAGCCGCAAGGCGGGAATTGTGCGGTGTTGCCCTAACATTCAAAATTGTGCGCGCCAGCGCACACCAATAACTCCTAACTCCTACTTCCTAACTCCTAACTCCTAACACTCTCCCAACTTTTGTTTTTGCTTCAGCTAAAATATTATTTTACCACACTCCCCACACCAGTGCAATTTGTGATATACTATTTTTATTATTGCGATCGATGTGTTTCGTTTTTTCGGAGGTTCCTGTATGAAACTGCTGGTTTTGGATGGCAACAGTCTGGTGAACCGGGCTTACTTCGGTATCAAGCTGCTGACAACCAAGGATGGGCGCTACACCAACGCCATTTTCGGCTTCCAGAATATCCTGCTCAACCTGCTTTCCGCCCACCACCCGGACGCTGTGGCCATTGCCTGGGACGAAAAAGCCCCCACCTTCCGCCATACCGCCTATGACGGCTACAAGGCCACCCGCCACGGTATGCCGCAGGAGCTGGCGGAGCAGATGCCGGTATTAAAGCAGCTGCTGACCGACCTTGGCTTTGTGCAGGTCAGCAAGCCCGGCTGGGAAGCGGACGATATCCTGGGCACGCTGGCCGCCGCCAACGAGGCCGCCGGGGGCACCACCCTGCTGGCGACCGGTGACCGGGACAGCCTGCAGCTGGTAGACGATGCCACCACGGTGCTGCTTGCCACCAACCGCGAAACGCTGCCCATGGACCCCGCCGCCATCCAGGAAAAATACGGCGTGGCCCCGCCGCAGCTGATCGAAGTAAAAAGCTTGATGGGCGATGCTTCCGATAATATTCCCGGCGTGCCCGGCATCGGCGAAAAGACCGCCCTTGCCCTGGTGCAGAAGTTCGGCAGTTTGCAGGGCGTGTATGAGCACCTGGACGACAAAGCCATCAAACCCAAACAGCGGGAAAAGCTGGAAGCCAACAAGGAGCTGGCCGAGCTTTCCCACATGCTGGGCACCATCCGCAAGGACGCTCCCATCGAAACTGCGCCGGAGCACTACTGCCGCACTGCCGGGGACCCGGCTGCCGCAGCCCAGCTGCTGGCTGAGCTGGAAATGCACAAGCTGACCGCCCGCTGGGGGCTGGATGAATCCCCGGCAGCGGTTGCCGCCAGCGCAGAGCCTCTGCCGGAAGTGCAGCCCGACCTGCTGCCCCTTGCGCCGGAAGGCCGATATGACCTGGCCCAGAACAAGGACGGCAGTTGGTACGCCGTGCAGGGGGATTCCGTTTACCTGCTGGATAACGACCGCCTGCCCTCTCTGCTGGATGCCGCCGGGGTGCAGCTGCGTGTGTTTGATGCAAAGCCGTTGTACCACATTGCACTGGAGCATGGCGGCGTTGGCGCGGCCATTGTGTTTGATGGTAAGCTGGCCGCCTACCTACTGAATCCTTCGGCCAGTGATTACCAGGCCGGGCAGCTGGCGGCAGAATACGCTGCTGCCCCCGCCTTTGCCTGCGCCGCCGCGCCGGATGCCGGGGCGCTTTCCGCCTTGCTGGATGTGCTTTCCACTAAGCTGGACGAGCAGGGCGGCCACGACCTGCTGGCCACGATGGAGCTGCCTCTGGCCCGCGTGCTGGCCGACATGGAGCGCATCGGCTTTGCGGTGGACGCCGAGGGCATCCGCCAGTTCGGCGATAGCCTGTGCGCCGAGCTGAACGGCATTTTGCAGAACATTTATGCTGAGGTCGGGTACGAGTTCAATCTGAACAGCCCCAAGCAGTTGGGCGAAGCCCTGTTTGACAAGCTGGGCCTGCCGCCCCGCAAAAAAACGGCCCGCGGCTATTCCACCGACGCCGAAACGCTGGAAAGCCTGCGCGCCTACAGCCCGGCGGTGGATGATATTTTGAAGTACCGCACCTATTCCAAGCTGCTTTCCACCTATGTGGAGGGCCTGCTGAAAGCCCTGGGGCCGGACGGACGCATCCATTCCACCTTTATCCAGACCGAAGCCCGCACGGGACGCATCAGCTCCACTGAGCCGAATTTGCAGAACATTCCCATCCGCACCGAGCTGGGCAGCCGCCTGCGCGGCTACTTTGTGGCCGCCCCCGGCGAAACGCTGGTGGACGCCGACTATTCCCAGATCGAACTGCGCATTCTGGCCCACATTACAGGCGATGAAGCCATGCAGCAGGCGTTTTTGTCCGGGGCAGACATTCACCGCGCCACCGCGGCCAAGATCTACCACATCCCGGAATCGGATGTCACCCATGAGCTGCGCACCTCCGCCAAGGCCATCAACTTTGGCATCATGTACGGCAAGGGCGCGTTCTCTCTGGGCAAGGACCTCGGCATTTCGGTCAAGGAGGCAGATACTTTCTTGAAAACGTATCTGAATACCTTCCCGAAAGTGGACGGCTACATGCAGAACTGCATTGAACACGCCAAAGAGAAGGGCTATGTGGAAACGCTGTTTGGCCGCCGCCGCCCGCTGCCGGAGCTGGCAAGCTCCAACTTCCAGGTGCGCAGTTCCGGCGAGCGCATGGCCCGCAACACACCCATCCAGGGCACGGCGGCGGATATCATTAAGCTGGCCATGGTGCATGTCTGGCAGCGCCTGCGGGACGAAAAACTGCAGGCCCGCCTGCTATTGCAGGTACACGATGAACTGATCGTGGAAGCGCCGGAAAACGAAGTGGAACAGGTCAAGCGTATTCTGAAAGAGGAGATGGAGCAGGTGGTATCCTATTCCGTCCCCCTCACCGCCGAAGTCGGCACCGGCAAGACCTGGCTGGAAGCACATTAACAGGTAGGAGGTAGGAAGTAGGAGTTAGGAGTTAATTAGGAATTAGCAATGAGAAATGAGAAATTGCAATGCTCCCGCCAACCTTGCTGCAAATCCCGTCATGGCATCTGTAGCAAGGTTTCGGAACGGTCAAGACCGTTCCCTACAGATCAAAATAAAAGGTTGCTAAAATCTTTTCGTTCCTATTAACTCCTAACTCCTCCCTCCTAACTCCTAACTTCACACGGGGGTATACAATGTATATTTTAGGCATCGAATCGAGCTGCGATGAGACGGCGGCTGCGATTGTGGAGGATGGAAAACATTTAATTTCCAACGTTATTTCTACCAGCGTCAAAGAACAGGCGCTTTACGGCGGTGTTGTGCCGGAAATTGCCAGCCGCCGCCATGCGGAATACATCAGCGCAACGGTGCAGCAGGCTTTGCAGGATGCCAACATGGCCATTGCGGATGTGGACGCGGTGGCCGTCACCTTTGCCCCCGGCCTGATTGGGGCCGTGCTGGTGGGGGTCAACTTTGCCAAGGGCCTGGCTTACGGCGCGGGCAAGCCGCTGGTGCCGGTACATCACCTGCGCGGGCACATTGCAGCCAACTATCTGACCCACCCACAGCTGGAGCCGCCATTCCTCTGCCTGGTGGCCAGCGGCGGCCCCAGCCATATTGTGCAGGTAGAGGACTGGTGCAAGTACCATGTTCTGGGCCGCACGGTGGATGACGCCGCGGGCGAAGCGTTTGATAAAGTTGCCCGCACCCTGGGGCTGCCCTATCCCGGCGGGCCCAGCGTTTCGCAGGCCGCCAAAACCGGCGACCCGCACTATTACAAGCTGCCCACTCCGCATGTGGAGGGTAAATACAACGTGAGCTTTTCCGGCTTAAAGACTGCCGTTGTCAACGAGGTTCACAACGCCCAGCAGCGCGGTGAGGAAGTGCGCGTGGCCGATATGGCCGCCAGCTTCCAGGAGCGCATTGCACAGATCCTGGCCAAAAAGCTGCTGGCCGCCGCAGCGGATACCAACGCCAAAACCATCTGCCTGGCGGGCGGCGTTGCGGCCAATGGCCGTCTGCGCCAGCTGGTGAACGATGGTGCCCAGAAGCTCGGCGCGAAAGTGTATCTGCCGGAATTGAAATACTGCGGCGACAATGGCGCGATGATCGCCGCGCAGGGCTACTATGAATTCAAGGATGGCAACATTGCAGACCTTACCCTGAACGGTCTGCCCACCCTTGCCATTGACTATCGCTAAGCGTTTTTTTGCTTAAAAAGCGGTTTTGCACGTTCAATTCTGCATTTTGCCCCTGTTCCCCATATTGCAAAACCCTGCCGCTTATTGTAAAATAAGAAAATCGACAATATTACAATCTACAATATTTTATTGGAGTGGAATACATGGCTGACGAAAAGTTTTCCAATTTTTTGACTGAGATCATTGACGCGGATCTTGCCGAGGGCAAGGTCAAGGAGATCCATACCCGTTTTCCGCCGGAGCCGAACGGCTACCTGCACATTGGTTCTGCCAAGGCCATTTACATCAACTACATGACCGCCAAAACCTATGGCGGTAAGTTTAACCTGCGCTTTGACGATACCAACCCCGCCCGCGAAGGCGACGAGTATGTGCAGAGCATCCTGAAAGATCTGGAATGGCTGGGTGCCACCCCCAACGGCGGCATTTTTTACGGCAGCGATTACTTTGAAAAGTGCTATGAATACGCCGAAAAGCTCATTCAGGAAGGCAAAGCCTATGTGGATGACCTGACCCGCGAGGAGATGCAGGAATACCGCGGCAACGATGCCGGTAAGCCCAGCCGTCCTTCCCCCTACCGCGACCGCACCCCGGAAGAAAACCTCGACCTGTTCCGCCGGATGCGCGCGGGCGAGTTTGCCGATGGCGAAAAGACCCTGCGCGCCAAAATCGACCTGGCCAGCCCCAACATGAACCTGCGTGACCCGGCGATTTACCGCATCAAGCATGTTTCCCACCACCGCCAGGGCGATAAGTGGTGCATCTACCCCCTGTATGACTTTGCCCACCCCATTCAGGACGCCATTGAGGGCATCACCCATTCCATGTGCAGCCTGGAATTTGAGAACCACCGCCCCCTGTATGAGTGGGTCGTGACCAATATTTTTGGCGCTGGCTTCCCCAAGCAGCGCGAATTTGCCCGCCTGAATGTGACCAACACCGTCATGAGCAAGCGCTACCTGCGCGAACTGGTGGAAAAGAACATTGTGGATGGCTGGGATGACCCCCGCATGCCCACCCTGTGCGGTCTGCGCCGCCGCGGCTATACCCCCACCAGCATTTTTGAGTTTGTGCGCACCGCTGGTGTTGCCAAGGCAGACAGCCTGGTTGATATGCGCCAGCTGGAAGCCGTGCTGCGCGCCGAGCTGGAGCTGAACGCCGCCCGCCGCGTTGCCGTTCTGGAGCCGGTCAAGCTGGTGATCGACAACTACCCGGCTGACCAGGTTGAGTATTTTGACCTGCCCAATAACCCCAACCGCGATGCCAACGACACCACCACCCGCCCGGTTGCCTTTACCAAGGAAGTCTGGATCGACAAGAGCGACTTTTTTGAGGTTCCCCCGCCGAAGTTCAAGCGCCTGACCCTGGGCAGCGAAGTCCGCCTGATGGGCGCTTACCTGGTGCGCTGCACCGGCGTGGACAAGGACGAAGCCGGTAATGTGGTGACCATCCATGCCGAAGCCGACCTGGAAACCCGCAACGGCAACCCCGCCGATGGCCGCAAGGTGCGCGGCACCATCCATTGGGTCAGCTGCGAGCACTGCGTGGACGCTGAGATCCACCTGTACGACAAGCTGTTTACCGAAGCCAACATGAACGGCATTCCCGATGGCGCTGACTTCAAGGATTACCTGAACCCCGACAGCGTGCAGGTCATTGACCACGCCAAGCTGGAAGAGAGCCTGGCCGATGCCAAGCCCGGCGAGCGGTTCCAGTTCGTGCGCACCGGTTACTTTACGCCGGACAGCAAGAACCCCCACGTTTACAACCGCATCGTCACCCTGAAGGACAGCTTCAAGTTCTGATTTTTCAGGCTTTCCCTTTCATCGTTCAAATTATAATTCAAAGGCCGTTGTGCAAGCCAAACTGCACAACGGCCTTTTTGTTATGGCAAACGCTCAGCCGGCCATGTACTGGCCTTCAAAGTCAAACACGGTATTCCAATAGGTATCACCCAGAACATCCATCGCCTCGCCGTGGCCTGCGCCCTCGGCGGTCAGAGTGGCCTTGTTGGTGCCGGGTTTGGCGTTATACAGGGTACCCATCATCTCATAGGGGATAAAATCATCCGCGGTGCCGTGGATGAACAGCATCGGCTTTTCACAGTTCTGCACCTGCTGCAGGGCGGATGCTTCCTTAAAGCCATAACCCGCTTTGGCTCTTGCCGTGGCGCTGGCGGTATACAGAATTGGGAACTCCGGCAGGCCGAACCGCAGTTTCAGCTCACTGGAAAAAATATCCCACACGCTGGTGTAGCCGCAGTCCTCCACAAACACTTTTACCTGTTCCGGGGTGTCCTCCCCTGCTGTCATCATGGTGGTGGCGGCACCCATGGAAACGCCGTGCAGCACAATTTCAGCTTCGCTGTCCTGCGCCAGCACCCAGTCGATCCATTGCAGCACATCCTTGCGGTCCAGCCAGCCCATGCCGACATAATCGCCCTCACTGTCGCCGCAGGCGCGCAGATCAGGGGTCAGCACCTGGTAGCCTGCATCGTGGTAGTGCTGGGCCAGGTTGGTCACGCCGGTATGGCTGCCGCGGTAGCCGTGCAGGGCAATCACCCACAGGTGGCTGCCCGCATTGGGGTAATACACGCCGTTCAGCCGCAGGCCGTCCGCTGCCGTGATCTGCACCGTCTGGCCGGGATTCTGCTGCAAAAATTCCTCATTGGCCTGCTTTTGTACGGCGCGGTTTTCGGCAATCAACTGTTCCACGCCATCCGTGGGGGCTTCCACATCCAGCGCCACCTCACGGTCACCGCCGTCTCCGCTGCGCCCAATGGCATAATTGACCAGGTAGCTGCTGGCAAACGCAATGACCGCCGCCACCAGCACCACCACGACAATCAACACGCCAATGACAATCTTTCTTCTGTTCTGCTTTTTTGTTGTAACTTCCATTCTGTTTTCCTTTCCCTCTGTGCCCGTGCCATATGTTGCACGTTTCAATCCAGAATGTTCAATATTATACAACAATCAGCAAGAATGTTCAACAGCTATTTGCTGGCATACAGCGGGTTGGCTGCGCGGGTCTGGGTGCCATAAACCGCTTGCAGCCGTTCAAATGCCGCCTGTACCTCCGGTGGGATGTCATCATGCGCAATATAATTTTTGCCGTTGGGGCGCACATTGTGTCAAGCCCCCTCGCCCCATCATTACTTATCATCTTAATATTACCACATTTCTCCCGCCCCCAAAATCCCGCGTCATCTTTTTCCCGCCGCCCGCATACCCATGGTGCAGGGGTGAAGTCTTATGATCGGGATTTTATGGCTTTTTTTGCAGTCGGCTGCTTCGCATCTGCTCTACCTGGCCCTCCGGCTGGAAACCGGCAGCTTTCCTAAGCCGCTTTCCGCCAAGGAGGAACAAGCCGCCTTCGCCGCCATGCGCGCCGGGGATGCCGCCGCGCGCGAAACGCTGATCTGTCACAACCTGCGGCTGGTGGCACATATTGTAAAAAAGTATTATACCGTTTCCGGCGGGCAGGATGATTTTATCAGCATCGGCACCATCGGCCTGATCAAAGCAGTAGATACCTATGACTGCACCCGCACCACCCGCTTTGCCAGTTACGCCAGCCGCTGCATTGAAAACGAGCTGCGGATGCAGCTGCGCCACACCCGGCGCGAAGCAGGCACCGTTTCTTTGCAGGAGCCGCTGGAAACCGGCGCGGACAGCGGCATGCTGACCCTGGCGGATGTTCTGCCCGACCTGGCCACAATGGAAGAAGACTGCGAACTGCGGGATGCCGCCGCTCAGCTGCGCCAGCTGGTTACCGCCCTGCCGGAGCGCGAGCAGCAGATTTTGACCCTGCGGTACGGCCTGAATGGCGCCGTCCCGCAGACGCAGCAGCAGATTGCCGCACAGTTCGGCATCAGCCGCAGCTATGTATCCCGGCTGGAAAAGCACGCCCTTGCCCGCCTGCGCCGCGCGTGGAACCAACCGCATCCGCTGTAACTGCTCAAACGTTTGCATTCTATAATAGCCGTTCATCGGCGGACAACTGTTTCTGTAAAAGTCAAAAGTATGACTTTTCAAAGCTACTTGCACTGTCCCCTGCTTTTCCTTTATAATAGTATATATTTGTGTGTTTGTGCGGCTGCGGGGGCTTCCATTAAACTTATGGGTTTGTAGGAACTGTCGGCAACCGATGCACAAATTTCAGCAATTTTCCATAGTTAAAGCAGTTGTTTCGCTGTATTCTTTGTGATAGAATAATAAAAGGGGTGTTTTCTCTTTTGTAGGGCAACACCTACAAGAGAGCGAGGACTTCCACCATATGAACGCGCAAACCATTATGATCTGCTCCGGCAAGGGCGGCACGGGCAAAAGCACCGTATCGGTCCTGCTGGGTGCCCAGTTGGGTGCCTGGAGCCGCCGCGTCCTGCTGATCGAGTTGGACTCCGGGTTGCGCAGTGTGGACATGATTGCCGGGGTATACGGCAAGACGGTTTACGATATCGAGGATGTTCTGTGCGGTCGGTGTGATGGCAGCAAAGCTATTGTGCCCAGCCCCTTGTACCCTGGGCTGTCGGTCATCAGCGCTCCCTATGAGGGCGGTGAGGTCCGCGCAGCACCGCTGGCCGGGCTGATTTTGGCCATGCGGGAATATTTTGATTATATCCTGCTGGATACTGCAGCGGGCATGGGCGCACCGTTTACCGCCGCCAACCGCTTGGCGGACCGTGCACTGGTTGTTTTAACGCCGGACCCGGTCGCCCTGCGGGATGGGCGCATTGTGGCGGATGCCCTGTTACAGAGCGGCCGCCCCGCCAGCGCCGTGCGGCTGGTGATGAACCGTGTGTCCCGTTCCAGTTTTGGCAAGGATGCTGCGGTGTTTGACCTGGACGAGTGCATTGACACCGTTGGTTTGCAGCTGATTGCCGTTATCCCGGAAAGCCGCACCTTGCAGCGCGCCGGTGCCGCAGGCACCGCCCTGCCGCAGGACTGCCCCGCCGCCATTGCCGGGCACGCCCTTGCGGGCCGCATTTTGGGCGAGCGCATTCCGCTGACCTGTTTTTGACAAAAAACGCATAGCCATGCTATGCTGTAACTTATAGAAAGTGGGGGATTTCTTATGACGATTGCCCTTGTTGCACATGATACAAAGAAAGAACTGATGGTTCAGTTCTGTATTGCCTATCGGCAGATTCTGAGCGAGCACAGGCTGATCGCCACGGGTACCACGGGGCGGCTTGTGGCCGAAGCCACCGGCCTGAACGTACAGCGCTTTTTGCCGGGCGGCCACGGCGGTGACCAGCAGATCGTTGCCCGCATCGCCTGCGACGAAGTGGACATGCTGCTTTTCTTCCGTGACCCCATCTGCGCTAAGCCCTCGGAGCCCAACGAGATGAACCTGCTGCGCATCTGCGATGTGCACAATATTCCGGTTGCCACCAACATTGCCACTGCCGAGGTGTTGATCCACGGCCTGGAGCACGGCGACCTTGACTGGCGTACCATCCTGAACCCCCAGCACTAAGTGATACAGGTTGATACAGGGCGTTCGCCGAAGACTAAAGAGACAAGTTAAGAATCCACACGCAGGCCCCTCCGCCATCCGGCGGCGGGGTTTGTTTTTTACAGCAAAACAGCACCGCCCGCGATATGGTATTACCCGCGGGCGGTGCTGCTATTTCTATTTGATAAAGAAAATGAGAACGGCGTCAGTAACGGCGTTCTCACAAAAGATGCTTTCTTTTTGATTACAACTGTATCATACCGTTCCCCACGCAAAAAGTCAATCACTTTTGAGCAGGGCGGTGTATTTATGCCAATTTTTCCTCTCTTCTATTGAAAACTTTGTTTGCATGGTGCGCCAGTTTTCTGTATTTTATCCTATTATAACGTCATGCTCCCCCGGCAAGCCCTGCCATTTTGTAGGGCAAGGATTATCAAATAGTCAAATATAACGGATGCAGCACAAGGTTTTTCGGCACTTTTCCGATTGACGCACCGCATGGGACAGCGTACAATAAAAGTACCAATTTTTGCAACAATAATACAATTGCGTGCTTTGATTCAAGCCCTTCAAAAAGGAGAGAATACTGTTCCATGGGTTCCAATTCCACTACTATCCCCACCACCAGCGTGGCAGAGTTAAAGTATCTTTCGCTGCTGGCACGGGATTATCCCACCCAGGCCGCGGCTGCCAGCGCCGTTATCAGCCTGGAAGCCACCGCCAAGCTGCCCAAGGGCACCGAGCATTATATCAGTGACCTGCACGGCGAAGACGAGGCTTTTATCCACCTGCTGAACTCCGCTTCCGGTGTTATCCGCGAAAAAGTTGATCTTGTCCTGGGTGAAAACGTACCCAAGGCCATCCGTGCCGAGCTTGCCACCCTGATCTACTACCCGGCGCGCAAGCTGCCCCTGCTCAAGGCCCGCTACCCGGAACGCTTTGAGCTGGAAGCCTGGTACCGCCAGACGCTGCTGCGCCTGATCGATGTATGCCGCTTTGTTTCGTCCAAGCACACACGGGAATATGTGCGTTCCTGCCTGCCGCAGGGCTGTGGGCATATCATTGACGAGCTTCTGCACGCCCATTTTGAGGACCACAACAAAACCCTCTACTATGGCCAGATCGTGGGCAGCATTATCGCCAATGACCGCGCGGACGCTTTCATCATCCGCCTGTGTGAGCTGATCAAGCGCCTTGCGGTGGACAAGCTGCACATTATTGGTGACCTGTTTGACCGCGGCCCCCGCCCGGACCTGATCCTGGACCGACTGATGACCCACCACAACGTGGATTTCCAATGGGGCAACCACGACGTTGTGTGGATGGGTGCCGCCGCTGGCAGCGCGCTGTGCTGCTGCACGGTGCTGAAAACCACCCTTGCCTACCACAACCACGGCATGATTGAAGATTTTTACGGCATCAATCTGCGCCACCTGCTGCGCATGGCGGAGCAGTATTACGGCAATGAGGATCTGACCATTTGGATGCCGCACACCGACGCCACCCGCGGCCCCTACACGGACGGAATGCTGCACCGCTGTGCTGTCATGCACAAGGCCATCACCATCCTGATGCTGAAGCTGGAGTGCGAAGTGATCGACCGCAACCCGGATTTCAAGATGCAGGGGCGGGATTTTTTGCGCCGCATTGATTACGAAGCCGGAACGGTGGATTATTTTGGCAAGATCTATCCCCTGCGGGACCGCAACTTTCCCACGGTAGATCCAGAGAACCCGGCCCGCCTGAATGCCGACGAAAAGTTTGTGCTGGACAAGCTGGTGGCATCCTTCCGCCACAGCGAAAAGCTGCAAAAGCACGTTGCCTTCCTGTATGCCAAGGGCAGCGTATACCACATTGAGAACGGCTGCCTGCTGTACCACGGTGCGGTGCCCCTGACGGACGAGGGCGAATTTGCCGCCGAAACGTTTGAGGGCCATTCCCTGCGGGGCCGCGCGCTGCTGGATTACTGTGACCTGCGCGCCCGCCTGGGCTATTTTGCGCCGGAGGGCTCGCCGGAGCGGCAGAGCGGGCAGGACTTTTTGTGGTACTTGTGGTGTGGCAAGCTCTCCCCGCTGTTTGGCCGCAGCGCCATGACCACCTTTGAACGGCTGTACATTGAGGACCCAGAAACCCACAAGGAGATCAAGGATCCCTACTATACCTGGTACGATGATGCGGCCATCTGCTGCCGCATCCTGGCGGAGTTTGGCTTAACGGCCAACTGCCACATTGTGAACGGCCATGTACCCGTGCGGGAAAAAGCCGGCGAAAGCCCCATCAAGGGCGGCGGGCGCTTGTTGATGATTGACGGCGGGTTCTGCCGCGCTTACCACGAGCGCACCGGTATTGCGGGGTACACGCTGGTGTATTCCAGCCACGGCATGAGCCTGCGCACCCACCAGCCATTTGAAAACACCGCCAAAGCAGTGCAGGAAAACCTGGATATTTTGTCCCGCGTGGATGTGGTGGACGATAACCACACCGACCGCGTTCTGGTGGAACATGTGGACGAGGGTGCCAATCTGCACGCCCAGGTGGCCGACCTCCACCGCCTCATCTCCGCCTACCGCACCGGCCTGATCAAAGAACAGCCAACGAAAGATACGATCTGGTAGCGATTACGGGGATTTTCCAGTTTTTTATAATAGAATATAGAATAAATTATAGGATAAATCGAAAACAGCCGCAGCGGCAGGGAGTCATTCCCCCACCGCTGCGGCTATTTTATTTGTAGGTTCGTTTGGTTCATCTGTAGGGCGCGATGCCCTCATCGCGCCGGAGAGAACCATAAACCATTTGTCACAAACCTGCAAACAATTTGTAGGGGACGATGGGCCTTACCTAATATTCCGCATATTCCGCCATCCGGCAATAAGGCAAACGTCCGCAGGCGCACAATGTGCGCCCCTATGGGTGAGATATGCGTTTATTGCCCGTTGTGCACAATAAAACAATCTGTAGGGAACGGTCTTGACCGTTCCGAGACCGAGGGGCGGATGTCTTTAGGTTTGTTGCAGAGAACCACCCCTCAGGCCGCTTCGCGTCCATCGCAAACCTAAAGTAAGATATTGGCTCCCCTTTGAGGGGAGCTCCGGCGAAAGCCGGTGAGGGGTGGTTCCCCGCGTAGAGCCTAAAATTTATGGTTCCACATTTCCATCCGGGGCGTCGAGGACGCCGCCCCCTACCATAGGGCAAGGCAAAACATCAAATTTATAATGTGCAATAAGACAAAGCTCCAGCAGGACGATGCAAGCATCGTCCCCTACAGATAGGTTTCGGGCTGCGTTAAGATTGCGGCATTCAATTTACGTTTTCCCGGCGCGATGAGGGCATCGCGCCCTACAGATTGTTTTATCATTCATCCCGCATTTCTAAATACCAGCAACCCTAATATTTCCTGAGCGGCGCACCGCGCCGCGGTCCACCACAATTATTCTTTATTATTTATTCTTTATTCATTAAGCGCCCCCAACTCCTAACTCCTCCCTCCTAACTCCTAACTAATCACACAAATTCCCTCCACGCTTGCTCCGCCCCGGTCTGGAACGCGCACAGTTCTTCCATCAACTTGTGGGCGCCGGGGCTGGCCTGGGGGTAGTCGGTTTCGGCGCGCTTGCAGTCCAGCACGCCCTGGCCGCTGCCCTCCGCCAGCATGGTGGCAAGGTTGCGGGTGCTTTTGTCCAGCATGGTGCGGGTGCGGATGCCCATGCTCACACTCATGCGTGCGGCGGCGCTCTGACCCTTGGCCTGTGCGCCGATGGCATCCAGCGCCGTGTGGGCCTGCTGGTTCAGGCGGCGGTACTCGTTTTTCTGGCGCATCATCTCGTCTTTCAGCTTCTGGTCATACGTCAGCCCCATCAGCTCATCCAGGGTGTTTTTGCCCATCTCGGTGTTCTGCACGATCTCCTGCAGCATGGCTTCGTTATCACTGGTTTTTTGCATATTCTGGTTTTCCGGCATAAAAAATCCCCCTTGTGTACAGCCTTTTCCTTTGGGAATGTTCCCAAAGCTAGTATGGCTCCACAAGGGGGATTTATTCTTTTGTTTCAGCTTCTTCAGCAGCCGGAAAGGCGCTGCTCGGCCAGGGCCACCATCAGGTCCCAGCTGCCGGCTTCGCCCCAATCGGCAGAGCTGAGCGACACGGTAAATTCGCCGCGGCGGGACAGGGTGATGCCGAACGTGCGGCGGGATTCGCCCAGCGCTTCATGCAGCGCAGCCTGCAGTTTTGCCGCCGGGGTGCCAACGCTCACCACCAGGAAAATGCCGTCTTCCAGGCGGACAACAGCGTTCTGCTGGTCCGGCCCGGCAGCCAGCTGCAAAATACCGGCTGCGGTATTCAGGCAGCAATCTGCTGCGTGAGTGCCTTCCTCGCGCAGCAGGTTCCAATACTCGTTCACGCGGGCAGCAACCACGCTGACCGGCTTGCCTGCGCAGGCAGCAGCCGCCACTTTTTTGCGGTAAGCGGAATCCAGGAACGCACGGTTATATACACCGGTCACATAATCGCGGCGCATCTCCTCGCGGTACTGGCCCAGCAGGCGCAGCAGGGCGTTTGCCTCGCGGTCATTGGCGGGCAGATCTGCCGTAAGGAAATAGGTGGCAGCCAGCACAAACGGGCGGTGCTCCACCTGGATGTTCTGGTAAAACACAAAACCGGTATCCTCACCCAAAATCGGCTGCCAGCCACGGCCATCTGCATTCAGCACAGGCACAGCATCAGCATGGCCGGTGGCCCGCAGGGTGGCGGGGTCTACCTCGGCCTGGGCCAGCGGGTCGATCAAAGTAACCTGGTCAAAAAAATTCTGCAATGCGGTAACCTGCATGCCAATTTGTTCCAGAGTAAATTCCTGCATGACGCGTCTTCCTCCATGTAAAACATACAAGATCCAACAAAGCGTTTTTCGGTTCTCTATGTTGCCCTAATGTTGTAATGCTACAACTTGACATAAAATCTTTGTATATTTTACCATACCGTGCATGCTTTTCCCATACCCGCATTACACAAAGAATTGCTTAATAATAAAAGTATTACTGTTCAAAAAATCACTTTGCACTTTTTGCTGCTTTTTTCGCCGGTGCTGTCGTTTTTTCCTCTTTTGCGTCAGCCGCCTTGGCCTTGGGCTGCGGGGCGGGCGCTTTTTCCTTTTTCGGCTCCGCTTCCGGCAGGGGTTCCGCGCGGAAATACCGTGCGCTCATCTCGTGGATCTTCCGCGCCAGCGCGGGGGTCAGGTCCTTAGCGGCAACGCGCCACTGCCAGTTGCCCGCCGGGTTGCCAGGGGTGTTCATGCGGGCTTCGCTGCCTTTTTCCAGCCAGTCGGCCATCGTCACAATAGCCAGCTCCGCCGGGCTTGCCAGCACACCGCGCAGCAGGCCGGTGATCTCGCCCTCCTGCTCGGTCAGGGCAAAATATGCCTTGGCCTGTTTGCGCTGGGCGGGGGTGGTTTCGTTTTCCAGCCAGCCGCGCAGGGTGTTATTGTCATGGGTGCCGGGGTAAGCCACGCAGTGGGCCGGGTAGTTATGCGGCAGGTCCAAGCTATCGGTGCCGTTCAGACTGAACTGCAGCACCTTCATGCCGGGGAATCCGCTTTCCGCCAGCAGCACACGGACGGAATCAAAAATTTCACCCAGATCCTCGGCCACAATGGGCAGGTCACCCAGAGCGGTGCGCAGAGCGCGGAACAGATCCATGCCGGGGCCCTGTTCCCACTTGCCGCCGCGGGCGTTTTTGTCCCCCGCCGGGATAGCCCAATAGGTATCAAAGCCGCGGAAGTGGTCAATACGCAGGATATCATAAATGCTCAGCGCATGGCGCACGCGGCGCACCCACCAGGCATAGTTGGTACGCTTGTGGTAGACCCAGTCATACAGCGGGTTGCCCCACAGCTGGCCATCCTCGGCAAAATAGTCCGGCGGGCAGCCAGCCACGCGGCGGGGGTGGCCCTCGCTGTCCATCTCAAACAGCTCACGGCCTGCCCACGCATCGGCAGAATCCGCCGCCACATAGATGGGAATATCGCCCATGATCTTGATGCCCTTGCTGTTGGCATATGCTTTCAGGGCCTGCCACTGCTTGGCGAACTCATACTGCACAAAGGCCCAGAAGCCCAGTTCATCGGCATGGCCGGTGCGGAACTCTTCCAGCGCCTTGGGGTCGCGCAGGCGCAGCGGGGCAGGCCAGGTCTGCCAGTCGCACATCTTGTTTTCTTCTTTGATTGCCATGTACAGGCAGTAATCCGGCAGCCAGGCATCGCTCAAAAAGGTAAAACGGTACCAGTCATCGCTGTAGGGGGTATCGTACCCCGGCACCGGGCGCTGCTGCAAAAATGCGGCGTATGCCTTGCGCAGCACCTTGTAGCGCTTTTGGTACAGCAGAGCATAGTCACAGTAATTGGGGTTGGTGCCCCAATTTTCTTTGGCGTAATCCTCCGGCTTCAGCAGGCCATCCGCAGCCAGCTGATCCAGGTCAATAAAATACGGGTTGCCCGCAAAAGCCGAGCAGCTCTGGTACGGGCTGTCGCCATACGAAGTCGGGCCAACGGGCAGGATCTGCCACACGCTCTGTCCGGCCAGCACCAGAAAATCCACAAAATCTCTGGCAGCCTGGCCCATGGAGCCAATGCCATACCCGCCCGGCAGGCTGGAAACCGGCATCAGGATACCGCTGCAACGCTTCTTCATTTTTTCTCTTCTCCTTAAAACTTTTTGTATTCCGCAAAGCCCATCTAGGGTGCGCCTGTTTTTCAGGTACACCCCGGGGCATCAGTTATCGTCTGCTTCGGCGCTTTCTGCGCCAAGGGCCGCCATCACGGCGCTGCGCCAGGCAGCGGCGGCATCTTCATCCCACAGGCCATCCCGCAGGGTAATGCCGTCCGCTTCATAATACAGCCCGCGCTGGGCCTGCTGCAATGCGGCGGCCTGGGTTTTGTCCAGCGCTGCGCCAGGCAGAATACCGGCTGTCACCTGCGCCGCCTGCATGGCCGCGGCGGCGTTCTGGTTGCTGCCAGTACCCCAGGGGGTGATCAGGTCCAGGGTGTCGATCAACGCGCTCTCCCCCGCCTTGCTGGTGTACAGCCACAAAATAGCGGCGGCTGCGGCGCGGGCGCTCTCCTCATCGGCATCCGCCGGGATAGCCAGCCAGGCACGGTTGGCCAAAATGGGGTAATTCATCAGCCCGGCCAGGTTGAACCGCTGGTTGGCAATGTCGGCTTCGGTCAGGTTATTTTTGATGGGCAGCCACACCAGCGCGTCTTTCTGGGCGCTGCTCAACGCTGCGCCGCTGTCACTGATCAGGTCGGCCAGGTAGCCGCGGTAGAACAGGGCATTGCCCTGCTGGAACAGATACTTGCTGGTCCATAGGTCTGCAATGCCGGCCTGCCAGGCGCTGTTGGCATCTTCCAGCCGCAGCTCCTGCTCCAGCGCGTTCAGCGGACCGGTCAGGTTTTCTTCGGTCAGCGGCTCCCCCGCCGCCAGCAGGGCGGTGGTGTACAGCGCAGGGGTATTTTCCGCCACGCCGCCATCCCCGCTGTTGCCGCTAACCTCCGGTCCCTGGGCGGCAAACACGCCGTTCAGGTTTGCCAGTGTCTCCCGCCGCTCAGCGGGCAGGGTGTAAACATTGCCGTTCAGCGTTACCTGCACAGCGCCGGGTTCCGCGCACCAATGGGTCACAGCTGTTACGAAATCGAACCATTCCTCCCAGGTCGCAGCGCGCAGGTCGTCCAGCGCGGCATCGCTCTGCAAAAGCTCGGTCAGCACACGGTTATCCGCCCAATAGGCATACAGGCTCTGGCCCACCGGCAGGGCGGTGACGGTGCTTTCCGTATCCAGTCCGGCACGCTGCGCGGCGGCGGCCAGCAGCTCGTTCTCCGCCAGATTCTTCCAGGTTCCATCATCCTGCGGCGGGGCATCCAGAATGACCAGGTCCGCCGTTTCGGTCTCAAAGCTGTTTTGCAGCGTCACATTCTGCGCCTGGGCATACAGCTCCAGCGCGCCAACAGCAGCGCTGGTGTCCAGCAGGCCGTTCACCGTCAGGCTTTGGGGTGCCGCGGTGGGCACGGCCTGGCTGGGTGCTGCGGTTTCGCCGGTAGCAGCCGCCCCTTGGCCCGCGCAGCCCGCCAGCAGGCAGCTGCTCAAAACCAGTGCTGAGATTCGTTTTTTCATATGGTTCCCGCCCCCTTTCCGGCTCCCACCTTGCCGGGGAGCCGCCGGAATTATAACTGATTTTTATTATAACGGATTTGAACTGTTTTTTCCACTGCCGTTTTATGCTATAATGTAAAAATATTCCGAAAGGGGGATGACCTTGCATGCCCGCAACGGCAAAACTATACGAAACAGACCCATATGTTCAAACTTTTACCGCCACGGTGCTTGTCTGCACCCCGGCCGGGGAACAGTTTGCCGTGCAGCTGGACCGGACCGCCTTTTACCCGGAGGGCGGCGGCCAGCCCTGCGATACCGGTGCGCTGGGCACCGCCCTTGTAACGGATGTGCAGGAGCATGGCGGCGTGATCACCCACACTGTCAGCGCAGCGCTGCCGGTTGGGCAGACGGTGGAAGGCCGCATTGATTGGGCGCGCCGCCGCGACCATATGGAGCAGCACACCGGTGAACACATTTTAAGCGGCACTTTGCACCGCCTGTTTGGGGCGGAGAATGTGGGCTTTCACATCGGTTCCCCCGCGGTGCGGATGGATATGAGCGTTCCGCTGACCGCCGGCCAGCTGGCCGAAGCAGAAGCCCAGGCCAACGCGGTGATCCGTGCGGACGCCCCGGTGCGCTGCTGGTACCCCGCGCCGGAAGACCTTGCAAAACTGACCTACCGCAGCAAAAAGGAAATTGACGGTGCGGTGCGGCTGGTAGATGCCGGCGGGGCCGACCTGTGCGCCTGCTGCGGCACCCATGTTTCCACCACCGGCCAGGTGGGGGCCATCAAAATTTTGAGCGCCCAAAGCTACAAGGGCGGCACCCGGCTGGCGGTTGTGTGCGGGGAGCGTGCGCATCAGTCCATTGCTGCCGCCTGGCAGGATGCCGCCGCGGTGGGCACCCTGTTAAGCTCCGCCCCCGGTCGCCTGCTGCCCGCCGTGCAAAACCTGCAAACGGCGGAAGCTGCCCTCAAGCAGCGCCTTGCCGCCATGCAGAACGCATTGTCCGAAGCACTGGCCCAAGCCGCCG
>ERZ779874.1685-NODE-1685-length-20554-cov-36.236255_pt1 | contig 20554 bp, 20 predicted proteins | sample MGYA00511031_ERZ779874 | MGnify/ENA primary metagenome ERZ779874 (study PRJEB29588, sample SAMEA2156850) | human gut metagenome | biome: human gut; feature: human-associated habitat; material: faeces | place: Denmark | collected 2008/2010 ...
ATCCCCCTGTCGTTTACGTTGTCCGAATTGTCTTCCTTGTCGATGAACGTCAGGTTCTCAATGTGGTGCTCACCCGCAAGCAGTTCGTTCAGCAAGGTGATGAGCAGTTCCTTGCTGGCAGGTTGCCCGAAAATAATCTTGAAACCGATGTCGGTAAACGGGTTTACAAAATGGGCCATATATCTTTCACTTTTCCTCATGCCTCAAAGATAAGGAAACTTGATGAGATAGGCAAATTTGTATGCGGTGAAGTGCTGGGCTTTATCCGAAAAATCTTTCGGCAATGAAACGTGCGGGAAACAGCAATGCAGCCTGTGCGTAACGTTTCCGGGTATGCTTCTCTTTGAACATCCGGTAAAGAAAGCGAAGGTTCATCCGGTCTACCCATGCGGGATAGTAGTCTATCTCGTTATTAGCCGTTTGGTGGATAAAACCTCCGCAGGTAAAACCGATGCCCCGATAACCTGCATCTTTCACTTTTAGCAGGAAGCGTTCCTGCATCAATGCGCCCATTCCTACAATCAGGAAATCAGGATTAACATCAACAATATGCCGTGCTTCCTCCTCTTGTTCCTTCTCCGAAACAAAATAGCCATTCCGGTAACCGGCGACACTTAGCTTTGGATAACGTTCCTTGAAGATGCCAACAGCCTTTTTCACCTGTTCTTGTCGCGAAGCAACAATGTAAACCGACTTATTATGTGTTTCTGCGTATGACAATAGTTCTGGAGCAAGCGATGTCATGTCAAAACTCCGTCTTGTAACACGCTTTCCATATATCAAACGGATAGCTGCAACCAAAATAGAACCATCAGCAAAAATACCGTCAAATCCTCCAAACAAAGGCTTATGTTCTAAGGCAGAAAGGTATGATACAGGGTTAAGGAAAGTGTATATTTTTCCTTTCTTTAATAGAATATCGGTAAGAGTTATTTGTTCTGTAAAAACAATCTTACATACAAGTATAGATTTCATATTGTTTATTTATGTACTACTGTGCCGTATTGGTGTATTGAGTCACTTTTAATATTGGTGAACATTTGCCTGTTCTTTCCATCTAGCACCAATCCACCTATATTAGAGTCTATCAAGGTAATATATGACTTGTTCGCGATTGAACTATTAGCAAAATAAAAAACAACAGGAGACAATCTGTCGTATGGTTCTTTCCACATTATTCTATTATGAAACACCCTGAATTGCGAAATGTGCAACTCTGAAGCACCTACGATATCAAAAGCACGGTCAAAAGTGTCCCCAAAACATTGCGACAAATAAGCTAAACCACCTCTGCTACGATAGAATGTACTCCCTTTAATATAATGGGCTGTCATCCATGCATGGATGCGGCAATAGAAATTACATCCAAGGTTGTCTATCGCTGTGTGGCAATTTATCATTACACAATCTGAAAAATGACAATCGCCGGTGCGCATCATTATGCCTGTAGCATTGTTTTGTCCCCCATGAAAGTGTATGTTATCCACAAATACCTCATATCCTTTTCCCACATATAAGCCAATTCCACCATTCTTGATACCGATGACCTCTCCGTCTGTAAAACGCAATTTGATGGCATTTTCACAATATATTCCCATATTGGCTTTATTGTTCATGTCTAAGCGGAAATTGCGGATGCTTCCTGCATATTTACGCGCTATTCCATTTTTGAAAATCAGCATCCGCATAGTATCGGTTGCTATAATGGTGGATTTACCAAAATCTATATCCAAATGACCTGTAATGATAAGTCCTTTGGCAATATAATACTTCTTGTTTCTTGCAGATGTCAAAGTTACCCCTTTCTCTATCGCGTAATCTATCGCTTTTTGCAATCCTTGTGAATTCCGTTCAGCAGCTTGCCGATTGTCGCTGACACAGCCAAACATTTCAGGTGTAACGTAATACTCTGACCACTGAGGCTGTTGTGCATAGAGAAAATGGACGGACAAGAATATGGTCAATATCAACAATTTTATTTTCATCTTATTATGACTCTGCACGTTTCACGCCAAATAAGTAATGACCTAAAAAAGGTGATAACCGAATAATATTGCTTACCACTAAACAAACGATGATAACCAATAATGCCAAGAACAAAGACAGGAAAAGTTCTATCACAGGATTGGTATGCTGCAAGAATTTCAATCCCACATATTCAAGATGTCTTGGTAAAAAGAAATAATGCAAAAGATAAATATCCAAAGTACGTCTGCCTATATACTGTAGCCATTTCCCAATAAATGTGCTACTGTTAAACGAATCTTGATAACGTCTGAAAAACGTAAAGACGATAATTATCCCTAAAGTCCCTTGGAATAAAAAGGTGATGGTATTATACGTATGAATTGGGAAAAAATGAGATAATACCACATGAATTATTATCATAGCAACGATTATGGTTGCCGAAATATGCTGATTATCGTAAACTTCCAATTTTAGGGTGTCCCCTTTTAGACGGACGCCAGCAAGCGCCCGTCTAAAAAAGAGTCCACAAATTTAACGATTATTATTTGCATATTGTCATGGGAAGGAGGTTTTCGTAATCCGTTCTTCCCTTTTTTAATTCTCTGAGCAGCCTGCAGAAGTAATCCCTGAAGGAGACTCCTGCCTGTTTGCATGTTTCTATAAAGGTATTATAGATTGCGGAGTTCTGTATTCCTTTCACACTTCCGAAGAACAGGCTGTTCTTTCGTTGGACAGTGATTGGTCTTATCGCTCTTTCCGCCGCCATATTGTCTATGGAGTATTCTCCGTCATTTCTGTAGGAGAAGATCTGATTCCAGAAGTTTTTCAGATAGTTAAGGGCCTTGCCCATAAGCTCGCTTCGACTCTCATCCGGATTTGCCAGCAAATCATAAAGTTCCGTCCTTATCTTATCGATGATTTCTGTCGTTTCCTTACAGTTCCTTCTGCGGTAAATCTCGTCTGCTGTGAGTTTTTCCCGGCGGTAAGTTTCTTCCATTCCGTATAATTTTGCTATCAGCTCAAGGAAGATTCTTGCCTGCAGGCTTCCCTGGTCATAGGCATACTTGAACTTAGCCCTTGCGTGGGCCAGACAACACAAATGCTCAACATCGATAAGTTCATTGTCAAGATACATATATACGTTGTAACCGTCACTCTGCAGAGATTTGATTTTTGCATCACCAAGAAACTCCTTCAACACGTTTCTGTTCCTGCCTCCATGTTTCTGTACACCTTCATCGTCCGTTGTGTCCTCATAAAAGAAGATGACTATACGGGCTTTCCGGTTTACCAGACACCACATATACGTCTTACGTTTCTTATTGTAAGCGTGGTAACGAAGCCATGTCTCGTCCACATTCACGTTCGCACCGTCCTGAAGGGCAATTTTCTTGAGGGCAGGTATCAGCTTGTTCAGCTGCATGGCACCTTTGTCGGCCCAGTTCAGAAGGTTCTGGACAGAAGTGTTCCAGTCCATATCCGACAGACGGTTCTTTGCCTCCCTGTATGCCGGTGTTGACATCTGGAAGCGGTTGAACATGAGATACGAGAGCATGTTTGCCGTAATGCTTGTACCCGGTACTATCTCATTGTAGATGTCAGCCCGGGCGTCATCTTTCATGGGAAGAAACATGCTTTCAATCCTGCCGTCGGCATGTTTCACCTTAAGCACTTCAAAGTGATGTTCCTCAATGTAGCTCACGATATTTCTTATTTTACGGTAGCTTGATGATATCACTACAGAACCCTTAGGGAGCATTGTATAATCGGACTTATGTATTATCGGAGTGCCTACACATTCCTTGTTGTATCTCATTCCTTTTCTATACGGTCTTTCCTTGGAAACAGGAGCGACCGGAGTATCCTGCGTGTCGCATGATGCGGCAGAGTCTGACTGTGGAACTTCAGTTGTCGGAGAAGTGGGAGTACCGTCAAAGTCATCCTTGTCATCATGCTTTCCTTTTACAGTCTTTTTACGGTCAATGCCTTTGAGGCTTTTGGAAGAAGCGTATGTCTGGGTGTTCATAAGTGAAAGACGCTCGACAAGGGCATTATGCTTCTTCTCAAGCTTTTTGTATTCCTTTAACTGCATCTTATATTCAAGAACAACCTTCTCGGCATTGCTGTTTGCCTTTAGCAAGGCTTTCAAAAGAGAGGCATTCTCACGTTTGACTTCCTTCAGGTCTTTTCCTATTTCATCAAGTCGTGCTATCATTTCATCAAGCTGCTTGCTCTTGTTCTGATTCTCCTCAAACAGGAACAGGGCGAACCTCTTTATCTGCTCATTATCCATACCTTCAAGGGGCGTATGCTCCTTTTCGGGTCTGTCCATCATCTCTTGAAGATGCTTCTGTCTGAGTATGTGTTCTATGAGTTCCTCTGTTTCCATGTTCTCTAAATTTTATGTAAAGATACTCATTTTTAATGAGATATACAAACATTTAGAGAATTTTTATCGCTGATTATCAGAACTTTATCATTAAATTCTTATGCTCGTTATTACCGGAGTTTCAAGTATTGTGACCAGGTCTTTCCAGTCTATTTTATATACTGTCACATCGTCCTTACGCTCTATTTTCATGAACTTGTAGCCCTTGATGAAGGACTTCTCATGAAGGTAGTAGGCATTGCGCTCATAGTGTATCATACGAACCTTGCGCTGGTTTTTAGACATAAACATGTAAACGTCTCCGTTCAGCGGATCTCGGTGATATCTGCCGCGGATTATCTCGCATATACGCTGGGCCTTGCATCTCATGTCATGAAGTTCAGGAAGATAATAGAAGTTATGCAGTCCGTTTATACTTAGCATAAGCCCTCCAGTTTCTCCACCAGTGTTTTCAGCCCCTGATAGTCTAAGCCTTTCTTCTGAATGCACAAGCCCTCACGGGTTCTTATCATCACCATGATGTTTCCTTTATGGGAAGATGTACGCTTGGGCTTGTCTTTAGCAACATCATGCTGCTCTTCATTGCCTGCCTGGATCAACTCTTTAGGAATACCTTCCACTTCTACAGGTACAACCTTCTTCTGTGTCTTCTTGAACCAGTCATAGAATGCAGTGTATGGAATATTGTTGCTAATGCAGAACGAGTTGATGGAAACTCCTTTGGGTTCGCCTTCGGTCTTGTAGAGAAACCACAGTCTTTCAAAATCTTTTTCGCTAAACATAATCTTTCAAGTTTTAAGTTTAGCACGAAGGTATGGGAAAGAGCAATGCTAGTCAATACGCCAATTTTGGAAGTTTACCTGATTATCCATCCAACGGCAAAATACTTCAAAATATTTCTTGACTAATGTACCGAAAACGAAAAAGAAGTAAAATCTCCAATGAATAATTCCCACAAAATCTAACAACCAAATTCCTTCATAACGAAGTTGATAGAACCTATATGCAGAACCAACAAGATATAAAAGAATTGCAGTTCCAATCAAAAGAATGTCCCTTTTACCCCCCCCCAGTTGTTAATTTGTATGAAATCACATACAGAACAAAGAATTCAAAAAGAGCGATAGTGAACCAATATCCTGCTTTCATTTCGCCTAATCGGTCAACATATTCTCCGCCATGTAAAAAGCAAAAGAGGAAAAAGAATACAAAAGTAGGGATTATCTGAACCATGAATTTCTTTTTCAAGAAAGTTCTTCTTGTTGCTTTATCCCATATTCTATCACTTTTATATAAAACGAAACCGCTTATAAAGAAAAACAATGGCATACGGAAACGAACAAATAAGTTATTAAAGGTTTCCATTTCTTCCATTGTTGAATCGGTTATATGGTAACCGAAGTTGATAATATGTGCCAATACGACGAGAATCATGGTAAATCCACGAAGAGCATCAATATATTCTAAACGTTTGGTAGGCATAGCTTTAGTTATTATTTAAAAATGCTTTTTGATTCTTTGTGCTAAAGTTGGATATTTTGCAGAAAAGGGTACCCATACTCTTAATAAAGTTTTTTTCCACAAAGGAATCCAGGTAGCAGAAAAATGGTGTATAGCAATTGATTTGGAAGTCTTGTTTATTCTTTTTGTTGCATAATTCTTTGGACTAAAATACTCCCGAGGATAGATATGTACTCCTGCAATTTCTTGATATTTATCATTCAAAATCGCACCTTTTATTACTAGTTTCTCTGTTAAATAGTCAACATTGGGAATGATATTGTATGAGCCGTCTGAATTTACAAAATTCATTGATTTGTATTTGTCATAAAAATCCTTCCAAAATGGATTGTTTTTTACACTGCCTATTACCGCTGTTCCAATCATCAGTTGTCGAGACAATTCGAACCCTACAAAAGACTCATGTTTTAATAAATAGTCTGGAAATGCTTGCAATAGCTCAACATCAGTATCAAGGTATATTCCTCCTTCACAGAGTAGGGCATAAAGTCTTGCCACATCTGCTACAAATGCATATTTTTGTTCTTGATATGCTTGACTTACAAATGGCATTAAATCTAAATCGAAATTATCCTCATTCCATTCTTTAATTTCATAATCAGGATTCAAACGCCTCCAATTTTTTATATTCTCTAAAACATCTTTTGGCTTTTGTTTTCGCCCAAACCAACAATAATGTATTTTCTTTGGTATCATAACTATTCACTTAAAACTTTTTCCCATCGGGTTACAATTTTGTCTAATGTAAATCGTGTGCTTGACTCCACTGCTGCTTTCATCAATTCCATACGCCTGTTTTCATCCAGCATCACTTCACGCATCTTGTGGTAGAATTCCTCTTCATTCTTGTCGGTAATCAGAAATCCATTCTCACCATTGTTGATAATTTCGTGAAATGAAGCACACGTATCATATACAAATGGGACACAACCAAATTGCAAGGATTCATTTAACGTCATAGGCCACCCTTCAAATAGGGATGTCATCATAAATAACGAACTTTCTTTGTAGTATCTGATCGGATTTTGTCTTCCTTCTAAAAAGATGCGCTTCAAATTCAATTGTGAAATCAACCTACGATATTCATGCTCGGATTCGCCAAAGCCGACAATTTTGAAATTCCAATCTTTTAAATCTGCGTCTTCTTCTATCCGCTTCCAAATTTTAATAGCCAATGAAATTCTCTTCTGAACTTCATCCAATCGAGTAACAATCAAAACTGTTTTCTGCTTGTTTCTCAATTCATCTATAGGGATAAATTCATCAAAAGAAACAGCATTAGGAATAGAAACGAATTTTGTTTTATCATTTATATCCCCAAACTTACAGTAGTCATCCACATATTCAGGAGATAAGAGTACTATTTTATCACACAATGAATAAGCCGTTTTATAAAGTTTGTGGAAAGACGCATCCATATAGGGCTTGAATAATGGATATATCAAGACTTTCACAAACGCTTTCACTCTATTGGCAGTAGACTGAGCATACAACATTTGTTTCCAAATAGAAGAGAAAGCGTTGAAGTAAGGTTCATATCCAGGCGCAAAGTGATGAACAAAAAGTATTTTTGGCTTATAAGAGGCTTTCGAACGTCCTTCCGAAGCATTCTTAACCAAAATGAAAGCACCTTCTATAATAATTCTATCAATCTTTTGAGTTTCAATGATATTCTTGATTGCATTCGCAGAACAGTCTTTGTATATGCCATCAAACTTTGTCATCTCAAACACATCACCGATAGGCTTAGCATACAGATTGAAGCATCTATGACCGCGATGACGTAACTCATTACTGATGCGTGCCGTTGTACGCTCTGTTCCACCTTTTTGTTCCGAGATTTGGAACATGGTAACAAACAATATATTCATAACCTCTATTCCTTACCGTAATACTCTTCAAGGGCTTCACGAAGCGCATTGATAAAACCGCGACCATGCGTTTTGTCGGGTTCCATATAGTTACCTTCTCCCCATTCGTTCCAAGATTTCAATATCAAGACTTGCCCGTCTTCTGGTTTATTCTTTATAGCATCAAAAGCCATCAGGCAATGCTTCTTAAAATACTCCGGTTCAGAGTGCCAGTAAATAACACCATTGGCACCACTCCTTGGAGAATGGTCCCATTGAGGAAACAACTGAGGAATTACATCGTTTTCATAGTCTCGTTTACTAATAAATTCTTTGTAGTAATATCGGTAATCATACAAGAAAGCCGGCTGCTTTGTGAAGAAACTTTTTATAGGTTTCATTTTATAATCTACATAATGACCGATTTTGCCAAGCATTCCTAACAGTGTGTTATGCCGTGTGTAATTCAAACCTTGATAAACGACAGCGTCAAACCCTTTTTCTTTTAACATCGGTTTAATATAGTTACCCCTTGTTATATCACCGACTAAATATAAGTCCGGAAAACCAGCTTCTTTAGTCCACTTCCTGAAATTGTCAAGATATTCTTTTGGAATCGATACAGGGTCATAAATCAGGAAAAAAGGTTTTCCATTAATTTTTGTATAACGGCTGTCTTTAAAACTACGTAACAATAGTTCAAAATGCATTTTTTCATCCTCTATGCCCGGATATTCTTGCCCGATGAGCAGATTGTTGCTTGTTGTACCATCCTTGTTCCACGTTTTTGAATACCAAGAATGGTTTGCCCATCCTAGGCAAAAGCCAAAATCAGGCTTTCCCGAAGCCAACACCTCATCGTAAATATCGGCCATTAGTCGCTTTCCATTACCAAACCAGTAATGCCAATAGCAAAAAGAAGTAACACCTGCAAGCTTTGCCAAGTCTGCTTGTTTCTGACGTATTTCAGGATCACGCAAGTCATAATAACCTAATTCTGTTGGTATGCGTGGCTGGTCATGCCCCTTGAACAGTGGTTTTGACTTTTTTACGTTTGTCCACTCTGTAAATCCCTTGCCCCACCACTTATCATTCTCTGGTATGGGATGAAATTGAGGCAAGTACAATGCTATAATCTCTGGTCTTTTCATATTTTGTTTTATTTGTTATATTTCTTAAATACTTCTACAATTTGTTTCACAATGTCATCAGCCTGTGACTTTGAAATATTATTAATCATGGCTGTTTGACCAAAAATGCCATTGTTCTCAAAAGCCCCCTTAAACTTGTAACTATAAGCCAGCCCGAAAACAGGTACTTTGGTGAATATAGCTGCAAAATTTGCATGCATACGTGTACCGATAAAAAACGACATTTTGGATATCACATACTTAGTCTTTGGAGAAATCAAGTCCATATCTATAAGATGGACACCTTCCTTGTTTTTCAACTTAGAGTAGAAAATGCGTGATGCTTCCAAATCATCATTATCTGTCTCTGGATTTTGATAACCATAGCTATGTGAAATCAAATATATTGGGCGGTGAATGCTTTGGAAATATCTCACTATCTGTTCACAAAGATAATGATAATTTTCAAATTGCCCTGCTAACGTTCTGAAATGATTGCTATAAGTCAAACCACTTACATTCAAACCTATCGCACCTTTTTCTATTTTTATATCGAAAGGTTCTGGCTGCATGAAATATGAGAGATCGTTTGTCAATTCATATTTCACACCCATTTTCTTCAATTCTTCTACAAAACGATCATCACGCACGTACACATCTTTTGCTGCCTGAAGAATATACTTAGCCAAAGCGTAATTTTCTTTCTTCTCAAAAGGGCCCAAAGTTTGGGGCAGCTGTATGGTAGGAATACCTGCCTTTATTGCCATCAACGTCTCCGGAAGTCGCCAATAGAAAGTCTGTGTACTATATATATCAGAAAATCCGTCGCCGCCATTGATTGCTGCCACATATTCCATATTGCGTATTGCCTTTCCAAAAGGGGTAAAAGGCAATGTGATATGAAATTTCTCTAAAAGTGTTTTTTCTAGAAAGAATACATTCAATGTCTTTATACAAAACTCTTTATCTCCAACTCTTACCTTATCTACCTTATTGATACGATTCTCCAGTTTCAAGGGATTTTTGATGAATCGTAAGCTCAAAATCTTGGTATCAGGTGTCAGCCCATAACGCTGTTCTAGAAACGACAAACTCCCGTAACCCAAAGCTTGGGTTCCACGGTTGTTATCATGAATATCAAAGCCTGATATCACTATAAATTTTTGTTTACTTTTTCCCATGTGTCTTTTATGTTTTTACATTTTTTGCGGGTATACCAACTACGATTGAATGTGGCGGAACATCTTTAGTGACAACTGCATGAGCAGCAACAACAGAGTTTCTACCTATATGTACACCAGAAAGGATTTCACTATTAAATCCTAACCAACAATTATCTTCTATCACAATAGGACCTTTAGAAATCAAAGGTTGCTTTGATATAGGCTTACTGACATCTTCATATCCATGACTATGATCTGTGACATGAACGTACCCTGCAAACAAAACATTCCTGCCAATAGTAATACCATGAATAGCAGCAAAACTATTACGTATACCAATCCACGTACCTTCACCAATTATTATCTTTGGGTGAAATACCTTACCAAGGTACTCACAACAAGGCATGAGATATGCATACTTTCCAATGCCCACATTATCTCCAAAGAACAAACATTGAGGATTTTGTATTATAACATACTTTCCCTTATTCCAATGTTTTCCCATTGCACCAAGCTTCTTTTCCCAATACCATCTTACCCCCCCATATGGATTTTATTTAAGATTTTCTGGGGTGAGGAGAATAAATAACTAATAATCATTATTAGTGGTGCGATAAAAGCCACCTCACTGTAGTTAAACGATTAATTTTTAATCAAATATAAGCGTTCATTGATTTTTTGATTTGAAAATGATTTATTAGTCCTGTAATTTCAACACATCAGGATTATGAATCAAGGTAAGTTTGTATTTTCCCAAGTTGTCGAGTATATACCGCGTTATCAGTTTGATAAACTCGTAAAGCAATATAAAGGAGATTGGCATACCAAAAATCTCAGCAGTTACAATCACCTCCTTCATCTGCTTTTCGGACAGTTGACAGGATGTGATTCTCTGAGGGATATTTGTCTATGCCTCGAAGCCCATAACAAGACGCTTTATCATCTCGGTTTTCGTAAGGCCGTGAGCCATACCTCACTGTCTCGTGCAAACGAAAGTAGGGATTATCGCATTTTTGAAGGGCTGGGTCTTTATTTGATTGCCACGGTCAGACCGATGTACTCAAATATCCAATTGTCTCAAATTACCATTGATAACGTGATATATGCGCTTGATTCCACGACCATATCAACCAGTATAAAGCTTGCAACGTGGGCTTTGGGGAAATACAGCAAAGGAGCTGTCAAGATGCACACCCTGTTGGATTTGAGAGGCGGCATACCTGCTAATATCCATATCACGGACGGCAAGTGGCATGACAGCAACGAACTTGATGCACTGACACCGGAGCCTTATGCTTTCTACGTGATGGATAAAGCCTATGTTGACTTTAAAGCGCTTTTCAGATTTCATCAGGCTCAGGCATTTTGGGTATCACGTCCAAAAGAGAACATGAAATTCGAGACTGTCGAGCAGATGGATATTTCCGATGTCAAGTCTGGCGTACTGGAAGATTCCCGTATAAGGGTAACGGGATATAACTCAAGCAAGCTGTATCCCGAAGACATGAGATTTGTCCGCGTCTATGACCCTGACAATGACACTATTGTGGACTTTATATCCAATAACTTTGAAGTCAGTGCCTTGGAAATATCCAACCTGTACCGCCATCGATGGGATATAGAGGTATTCTTCAAGTGGATTAAACAGAACATTACCGTAAAGACTCTGTGGGGATATTCGGAAAATGCTGTCAAAATCCATCTTTGGGCTGCCATCATATCGTATCTGACACTAGCAAGAATAAAGGTTGCCTGCAACAGCCCATATTCAATCACCGAGGTGGCTACCCTGATTAGAATATCCGCGTTGGAAAGAACAGACCTGCGGTCGTTGATAACCAAGCTAGACTCATCAATCATTTCAAACCAAAATGTCAAAGAACTCTCGTTATTTGATGATATTTAAAACTAATGCGATTTTATCGCACCAGTAGTAAATAATCATAATCAATGGATAAACAAATTCAAGCCTTTTTCTATTGGTAATCTTGCAGACTTAGGAGATATGATTGGCTCCTTTTTATAATGACCAGCAAGAATCAGTACTATAGGGAACTCATTATCTGGTATTCCAGAAATTTCATGAAACGCCTTATCTACTTCTGCTAATCTTACATACATTTTATAGCAAGAAGCAATATGATACAAATGAAGCCCCCACTCAAAATTCATTGCATATAAACCTCCATCCACGAAAGCTTGTACATGCTCATAACTTGAATTGAAACAGCTTACATTAGAAGTTATAACAAATATTGCAGTCGCATTATCACACCAGTTTTGGTTTCCCAACTGATTTTCTATAAGCTTATTCATCAAAGCCTTATCTCTATAGACATGAACTCTCGAAGTCTGACGATTACATGCCGTTGGTGTACAAGATGCAAATTCCATAACCTGCATAATTTCCTCATCAGTAATTGGCTCATCTGAAAACTCTCTTACACTATTACGACTAAAGAAGAATTCCTTTATAAGTTTCTCATCGAACGGCCGAGGTTCTTTAACAATTTTTGTACCCGTAGTGTATAGACCTAACAAAGACTTATTCTCGTCTATATATGAAGCAATAATTGTACGACTCTGTTTATTTTGTGTTGAATTCGGATTATCCAAATAAGCAGCCAAAACATTTGTAGCCAAAGAAACTATATGATGATTGCCATACTTTTTTGTAAAAGAACGAAGATTTCTGATAATAGATAAAGCTTTCTCCTCACCAAAAATTCGAGCAGACTTTGTAAAGGACATGCCTTTCTCTAACTGATGGATTGCTAACATTATTTGTGTCATAATTTGATCTTTTCCCTTATCTCCATCTAAACAATTTGCAAAAAACGTATTGCAATCATAAATAAAATTATCTCTGCACGCCAACTTGTCCAAAGATCTACCAAACATCTTTCGTTTAATTTTCTGTAAAATATTCTTCATAATTTAATAATACCTTGTTTAATTTTCATTTTAATATAGAAACGAGATATCAAATAATCTCTGCTAGTACAAAAATTCTCCATTTTAAAAAATTGATTCATTTTCGACCTTGGTGCTTCAACGAAAAGGACATCACTCCTTTTCATTTTTTTACTATATACATCCCATGCCTTTGTATAATAATGGTTACAGAACATGGTTGCATTACCATAATTACATAGGCTGGCACCCCATATTTTGCTGTTAACAAGACAAATATATCCAAATTGATTTACAGCCGGTAATGTCATTTTTATACCGAATATAGGATAACTCATATATGTATGATGATGAACATGCCAAATATTATAATCTGCTATATCATATCTAGTATTAATAAAACATTTTCCTAAATGATAAAAATGATCCCAACAAGTAAAATATTGTTCTATTACATTTTTAGAATAATCATGTTTCAACTGTCCGCCTGTCCCAAACATTTTCCAATGAATGACTATGGCTGGATATTTATCAAAATCCTTTAACCACTCGCCAATTGTATCTACGTTCTTTGGTACAAAGAATTCATCAGCATCCAAAAATGAAATCCAATTTGTTTCGTTGCGATAATTCTCATAACAATGCTTGTATGCCTTAAATTGCGAATGATCGTATGGCCATTCTATCAAGGTAACGATGTTTCCATCAATATAAGGTTTCAACACCCTCATGAAATCATCATCAGAATTGTTGTTGTAAAGATAGAAATGATCAACTCCAACAGTAAGATGATAATCAAGCCACTCCTTTAAGAATGGAGCCTCATTTTTGAATATCAAGCACAAAGACACTTGATATTTCATTTTACGCCTGTCATGCTTTCCCAAAATCTTTATATACCCCTTACAAACTGTATTGTAAAAGAGCATTTGTAAATTTACTTTTATTTTACTCATTTTTTTATATTATTTATCCCATACAAATCCATAACCAAACATTGACGTATTGATTATTTCACGCAAAAATCCATACCAAAGAAAGTTTAATATATAAACAACAATTACTGTATTTCTGATATAGATTTTTTTAAAAATATTGTACATATATACACCTATTAATAAAGGCATCAGAACTACAAATAAATTGTAAAATCTAGCAAACATCTCTATATCACCACCTATGGTTTTAATGATTATAGCCAAATAGCTGAAGTAAAAAGCAACAAACAACTTATTATCTTTTTTCTGTGCAAAAAAGCCCAAAACGATAATAGATACATAAGTAACAATATTAACAATTGTGTTCAATAAGCTGATTACACCAGCATTCTTTCCTAACACATTCGATATACTTCCCTCATCAGTAAACCAACGATCTGCATAATCAACATAATTTGATGCTTTCTCACTATCAAGCTTGACATAGTTTTGTAGAAAATCAACAAGATAAGAAAGGTTAGAAGAATCCCAAAAATAATAGCAATAAAGGAACAGAAGAACCAATAAACACGGCAACCAATTTGCCTGCATTTTCCGAACTACACACTGAGGCAAATAAACAGATATTACAAATACTATCACCGCAATTATTCCACTAAAGTGAATCAAAGGGACTGCACACAAGCTTATCCACATTTTTTTCTTTTTGTCAGATAGATAAAAATAGTAAGCATAAAGTATGAAAGATACTGCAATATACTGCCTTATCAGGTTCTCTGCAGAAGGTGTCATTATGAAGAAAAGTGGCAATGCCCAAACTGCTGCTTTCCTGTAATGTCTTAATATCAACAACACTCCCCCCATCAGCAAAGCACTATACACAATGAACGCAACCCAAAATGGCAAATTTGAATAATAAAACACTGTGCACCATATTCTATACAATAATTCAGGCTCATTTGTAACCACAGCTGGTAGCTTATCGATATTATTATATTGCCCCAAAAGAGTTACAATATCATTGTAATAATGTGGATAGTCTGCACCACGCAACCAGCGCAAACCTTGAATTAAAGAGTAAGAAATACCCGCAAACCAGGCGTATTTATTATATCGTTTGGGAGTATCATAGCTGATACCCCAACCACAATAGATCAACACGATCAAAAGAAATATTCTAAGAAACCAATACACTATTGGTTCGCCAACACCAAAACCTATAAACATATTTATTTAACAATTCTAATCAATATATTCTTTACCCTTCGCAGTAGTGAAACCTTTTTATTAATCCATGTACCAGAGAATTCATGAACAGCTACAGTATTATCTGTAATGCAATACTTCCCGTTTTGATTAAACAATTTAGCACAAAAGAAATCTATATCATATATTTTCAATATGCCGTCATAATTTGGATATAGCCTATTGAGCAATCTTGTCAATAAAGCTGTATTCTCTACATTATTATAAAGGCCTTTATGCACTATAAAATGCTTCGTCTTATAACTTTCATAAAAATCTTTAACCCAAGAACAGTTTTTCTCTGCACCAATAACAGCAGTGCTGACTTTAAAAGGAAGCTCCTTACCAATAAAAGAATGGTTGAATAAAAAAGGATTGAAAGATTTCAATAATCTAACATCCGTATCAAGGTATATTCCACCTTCTGTTAATAAAGCATACAAACGACAAACATCAGATACGAAAGCATATTTTTTTACTCTATACGCCTCACGAGTAAAAGCCATAGCATTTATATCAAAATTATCTTCATTCCATTCTTTAAATTGATAATCTGGTAAAATTTTATGCCATTGATTGATATACTCAACAACCTGTTTTGGTTTGGAATTTCTCCCAAACCAACAATAATGAATTATCTTTGGTATCATATATGTATAAGATATTAATAATATATAGAATCAAGCAGTTTATTGACAACATTTCTATTTTCACCAATTTTTGCTTGTATTTGTTTATAATCAATTGGTAATTTTACCTTATTCAAATCATTTTCATAAATTCTTTCCATACAATTAAACTCGTTTGCAATAGTAAAAATTCTCTCATTCATTCCTTTCATCTCGCCTATGATTGGGAATACTAGGAATTGCTTCTGAAAGATACAAGAAAGAGCCATTCCATGAAAAGAATTAGTGAAGACATATTTTGCATTGGCTAACAAAGAAATCCACTCAGGAATTGTTGCCCATTCCTTAGGATATTCATCTTCTCTTCCCTGACTTGCTACATATTTTACCACCAGCCCCTCTTTTTGAGCAAAATCATATATTTCTGCTAATTCAACCGTGATATCTGCACCGAGCATATATACAAAAATATATTTTTCAACGTTTGCTTCAGAAACAGAATACTTCAGATATTCATTCTTAGAGAGTAAGAAGGTTGGATCCAAAATACATTTGGCATCATTTCTTCCAGCTCTTCTGCACATATCCACCCCAGACTGCTCTCTACAAGTAATAAATTTGAAATCTTTCAGCCAAGTTTTTACTTGCTGTATCACCTGATCATCAATCTTCATTTTTCCTATACTAGGAGCTAAAGAGAACTTTACTTCTCCATATTTTGTAAAGCTCAAGTAAGACAAAGGTGATAACGAAGACCAAATCTGATCACTACCAACTACAAAAGCATCAAAATTTCGCTTATAAGAAGGCTGATTCAAATATGTAATATTACAAAATCTATTTCTAAATTTTTCAAAATTTCGTGGATGCAACAATTCATATTTTTCTGTTATTTCACTCCATTTATCAAAAGTTGTTGGTTCTTTCTTCTTCTCCTTTTTGATTATATGCTTAACCATTTTTTTTGTTTTTCTATATATTCTTTTCAAAATATTTGCAGAGTAAGAAAAACGAATCAAGCTTACCTCATGTCCTCTTGACTTCAGATATTCCTGTATTGCAAGATATTGCAATACCTGTCCATAATTGTCAAGTGTTTGAGAAAATGTAATTACACCAATTTTTGCCATAATTTTACTAACTTTCTTGTTACTCTATTCTTGAATTTCAGGAAAGGCTCATAAGTCTCCTGAACTTTATGTGCCTTTTCAAATGAATATCTTATACTATGAGTCCTACATTCTTTAAAAAATAAGCCATGACTAATTGGCTTTGGCCAATTTTTAAAAACAGCAGGATTTCCTCTAAAACTACCTTCAAAAGCAAATTGCTTTACATAACATGGCAATCTATCAATCATCTCTTTACCCTTCGAAGAATGAATCATGATTAAAGATATACCTTTATCTTCCTTCAAGTCTTTATCTTCAGTCAGATTCTCTATTCCCCAAAAATCCGCTAAAGTAATATCGCTACGACATCTACCATTTCTAAATTTACAATCAAAGCATGAAGGTCTGTTCGCATAATCATGGAGGAAACTAAGCATATAATCATTCTCCCAAACATATTGAGACGAAGTCTCGACGATGGAATCGGTGCCAATGGCGTCGATACCATCTTTCCTTACCTTATAGGTAAAAGAAAGATGGAATCGACGCCAAGAATTTACCTTGTCTCTAAATGAAATAGAAGTAAATTCTACCTCGTCTTCTCGCACGCCTTGATGAGAAGAAACTATTTCTGATTTTTTTTCTTTTAAATACTTTTGCCATATCATGGGACTTGGGACTCCATGACATACAACATCAACCGTTATCAAATTTTCGTACTCCTTACGAAGGTAACGCCTCAAACCTGCAATCTGACAAGGAGTACCTACAAATAACACCTGTTTACCATTTGTCAAGAAGGCTTTCACATCCTTATAGCTATTGCCGATTCGAGATTGTACATACTTACTTCTCTTTAGCGGCTCTATTTGACTTACATTGTCTGCATAACTATGAACAACGTTCCATTTTTTATCAAAAGCTGCGCCAAAAACTACTCCACATCTACTGATTATATCTGAGGCAAGTAAGGTAAAGATTCCTCCAGAAGAACTCGTTTTTCTTTGCTCAGCATCTTTATTGTAAGCTGCAAAAACTGGGGTAGAAGTTGGTAAAGCATAATCTTCAACGTTGATTATAGGACACACCTTGTTACATAGGCCACAATTAACACATAAGCTTTCATTGACTCTAGGATACATGAAACCTTGCGAATCGGGTATAAAGTCTATACAATGCTTAGGGCAAGCCTGAACACAAGCCTCACAACCACAGCACTCCTTTTTATTTTTTATTTTTATCATTTTCTGTGTTTTACGATTTTCTCCATAATGAATTTCTTATCTTTCTTTGTTAAAATCAGCACGCTACCTATGGATATTGATACAAATGCTACCAAAGCAGACATTATAAAAAATCCCATCCAATTATCAGGCACATATACTAGTCGAATAAGCCAACAAACACCAAGAGAAACAACCAACCCCATTAACGATTTTAGAATTGGTACATAAAAGAAATTTCTTTTTAAGTTCATACAATAGGCACCATATATGGGCAAGAATATAATACCTCTAACAACACCATACAAAGAACGTACAGCTGCAATAACAAACATTTTTGTAGTAACATCCTTTGTAAGGAATAATCCAAGTAATACTGTTAAGAATACTGCAATGCTATTAAAAATCATAAAGATAGAAGAACCCTTGATTTTGTTAGTCACAGTAAAGATATTCCAGAATCCATCTAAAGGCGAAGTTACCAACAAAGCAAATGTACCACTAATGGTTAGCTTTTGCAGTAATACAGCATCTTCAGTTGGCATCCATAACTTATAGAACACGTCTCCATAAATGTATAATACTGAAATTGGTACCAATATACAAATTGATAAGATTCTTATAGATTTAAACACTTCAAGTAGCATGGTATCCTTATCTCCTTTTGCAAAATCCTTTGTCAATGAAGGGGCAAATGAAGAGGTAAACAAGCCTAATACAGAAAGTATGATAAAGGGTATCTGAGTTGTAATGGACAGTATACCCATCGCAGCTGCATTGATAAACCAATTGGCAAAAAGCAAGTCCAAACCTCTCTGCAACAAATCCCCTAGCTTACCAATAAGATTCCAAACTCCTGAAGCAAGTAATGTCTTGACTTTAACAAAATCAAAATATCTCAAATTTACTCCTAACTCAGGAGTCAGCTTATCTTTAATCTTGACATTAGCTATAATTAGATATATACCGCAAATTAATGTTGAACAACCTATGTACCAAAGATGCGAACTAAAGAATCCAAACAAAACCAATATGACAGCTGCTTTTATCAGATTAGAAACTAGATTTCTTACAGATGTTACATCCAATCTGTTCTTTATAAAAGGCGATACTATATACACATTAAATACTAATGTCAACAAAGAATTCAAACAAAGTAATGCAAACAACCATTTAACATCAGCTACTAAGTTTACCGGGATATGTATAACATATTCCAAAAAGACAAGCAAAATGATTGATATAATTGCTAAAACTGCACTGATCACAACATTAGAATAGAATACAGAAGAGAAGTATTTATTGGCTTGTTCCAAATTTCCCTTATGATATTCTATTGTTATAAATCGACCAGCCATAGAGTTTAATGCCACAGTTGCCAACTGCAAATATCCTATTATATTATTTGACAATCCGACAAATCCGTATGCTTCAACTCCTAAAGATTTGACTATAAATGGCGTAAGCAAGAAGTTTATTCCCATTTGTACGAGGAACACAACTACTTGTGCCAACATATTTATTGCTAACTGTTTATTTTGTCCAGCCATTATTTCTTTATTACAAATTAATTAAAATCCAAAATACTTTTTCATTTTTTGAGGACAAACCTTATCAAATACCATTGCCATTCCATAGGACAAACATAAACAAGTAACCCAACGTAAAGACCAAGCGTTTGGAAACTGTATATAATTTAATGCGTACAAAAAGAGACAATGTGTTAAATAAATGAAGAAGGATAATTTGCCTACCACAATTACATGATGAACAACCTTAGTATTTTGAATCTTTGAATAACAAGAACGAGCCTGTTTTGTAAAAAGCCACATTACCACAAAAAAAGAATAAATGTGAGCAGACAACTTTATACCATGTACTACTACCCCATTAAGTTTATACATCAATCCTATCTGTAAACAGCACAATAAGATTGCAAATATAGCCCATGTCAAAGGCCTCTTACATAAAAAAGGCAGATTGATTTTTTGAACTTTAAGTACTCCCATCACATAAAAAATCAACCATACAGGAAATAATCCCGCACTTCCGACAAGCGGCACATTTACGCTTTTTATCCGTAACAAATAATCAAATAAGGTTATTCCTATCAATGTAATTATCACTGCATATTTACCCCCCCCCGAATTGGGTATTAGCCCTCTGAATAAATGGTGTTAATATGTAATATTGCATTATCAATATTATAAAATAAAAGATACTCATACTCATATCTCCAACAAAAACTCTAACCAACGATTTTGATAGTAATTCACCTTGATGTAATGACAACATCAACCAAGGTATAGACCAAATTAACATTGGTATATATACCCTTGGTATTTGCTTTTGCAAAAAGATTCCATAACTTCCATTCTCAAGTAAGCACTCAATTTAGGGCATCCCCCTTTGAAAGGACACTTTTGAGTGCCCTAAACCGAGTTTTGTTAATTAATTAGCTTTGAATTTAACA
>ERZ779874.1689-NODE-1689-length-20523-cov-4.437024_pt1 | contig 20523 bp, 22 predicted proteins | sample MGYA00511031_ERZ779874 | MGnify/ENA primary metagenome ERZ779874 (study PRJEB29588, sample SAMEA2156850) | human gut metagenome | biome: human gut; feature: human-associated habitat; material: faeces | place: Denmark | collected 2008/2010 ...
GGGCGAGCAAAAGAAAATTGAACTTTATGCTGTTTGTTTTCCAATAGCCCGTGGCTTTGCAGTTGTGTTGTTCCTTGATTATAATTTCTTTCGTTTTGAACCCTGCCATTTCAAAAATACGCATTGTTTCAAACGCCAATGGTTGCACCATACCTTTTTTTCGCATATCTCCCATAAGTATAGCGCAAAACTTATCCTTTTTCACTACCCGATAACATTCCTCTGCAACCTTACCGATTTCAAACAAAAAATCTTTCATCGGCATAAGCGACATATCTCCGTCAATATTTTCGCTGTAATGAATAATATCGGCATAAGGCGGATGCGTGCAGATAAGGTCAATCGAATTATCGGCAATCATAGAAAGATTACGCGCATCGCCTTGGATAATATTTATCGTCGGATTAAATTCACACTCGAAATTCAATTTGCTTTTTGTAATTTCAAGCGCGTTTGGGTTAATATCAACACCGATAAAATTTCTGCCTGTCAGTTTGGCTTCAACGGCAGTAGTGCCGCCACCGACAAACTGATCTAAAACCGTGTCATTTTCTTTCGAATAACGCAGAATTAGGTTTCTCGGAATATACGGCGACCAATTCCCGCGATATTTAGCGTCGTGAGTTGCCCATTTACCGCGATCAGGGAACGCCCAAACTGTATTTGTTTCGAGTTCGAAATTTTCGGGCTGTAACGGTATATTTTTCTTCGCCATATTACTTGAAAAGTTCCTTAACGATACCGTTTTCCATATCGGTAATGCAGTACATATTGTCTAAAACGTCAAACGTTTCTTCAAGATTATGTCGAGCGGACTTCCAGCCTTGACCGTCGGTAAACCAAACGAATGCAAAGCCGTCGATTTCTTTTGCTTCCAACGCAATAGTTTTGTAACTTCTTGCGGTTTCATTAAGTTTTGAACCTTGACTTGAATAGAAATTTGCTTCGACTGCGTAAACGGTTTTATCTTTCTTAACCACAAAATCGAAACGTTTTTTCGCTTTACCTTGATTTGAAATGCTCGACAAGTCCAAATCCCATTGCTTTTCAACGTCGGAAAGATACATTTCTTTGAAATAATCGACGTTTCTTTGAAGTCCCGCTTGCACAAGATACGATTCTACCAAATCTTCCATTAAATGACCGCCGCGATTTTTACGACCGTTGCTATCAAGTCCGACTTCTACGCCTGTAACGTAATCGACGAGATTGTTTATCAAGTGTTCCGAAATAAGTGAGAATAAGCCCGTTTTACGCATAAACATTATGTATTCGTCGATAGAATAATTTTGTTTTGCAAAATTAAACAGATATTTGCCATCGCTGTCGATTGCGTATATTTCGCGACTGCGGACAGCAAGCAAAATGGGAATGCATTTCAAAACTTTTGGGTATTCCGCTACAAGGTTTTTGAAATCATTTTCGATATTTTTAGAACCGATAAGTGAGTTAAGAATATTCAACTCAACTTTGATATTATCAACTTTACCATACACTTTTTCAAAGTCAACGTAAAATTTATAATCGCAAATGCTGCTTCTGAATGTTTCAAGCCATTTGTTAAAATCTCTTTTCATTCTTTTTAACCCTAATTATTTTCGTATGCTTTCAATATAAGTTCTTTTGCTTTTTCGATTTCGGAGCGATCTCGCATTATTAACTGTAAATCGCCGCAACCCCAATGCCCTATATTATGAACGTCACGTAATGTGTCTGACAATTCGTAATCGTCGGGATTAAGTCTGAAGTTTATCAACATTTTTGTCTGATAAACTTCCATAGTGCAGAAATTCTTGATTTTTTTGAATGCTGAATACAGTTTCAATGTGCTTTGTGACACATCATCGCCTAAACTCGTAGCATAATCGGATAATTCGTCATATAGTTCTTTGAATTTTTGTGGGGCGTTTTTATATTGCTCCGTAAATGTTTTCTCATTATTTTGTGATGTTTTACGCTCAACCTGTTCGTTATCAATAGGGGCTACCGTATTTGTATTCAGCAATTCAAACAACAACAAATCGTTATTGTATTGTTTGTAACGAATAAGCGATACGTTACGATTTATTTGTTTAATTGCTTCTTCGTCATATTTATTAAAGTCGCTTGCAATACAAACCACTCTCGGCATAGACCAATCGATATTGTTTGCAACTTCATTGCCATAGGTTTCTAAAACTAATAGTTTGAAATTAGCCTTATGTTCCAATAGCCAATTCAAATAAAACAAACCTTGATTTATTACATTTTCACTTGAAAAACGCTTGTATTCGAAAATAACGGGACAATTATTCTCGTCGATTCCTATGGAATCCATTCTTCCGTTGTCTATTCTATATTCCGAAGCAAGAAATCTCACTCCGAAAAATTCTTGCATATTCTTTTCGATAATGTTCTGCAACTCTTTTTCTATGGTTACACTTTTGGATTTCAATTCTTCAACGTGTCCGTTTACCTTAAATAGCTTTAATTCTGCCATAATACCCTCTCCTTTAGTTGCAGATAAGCAATTCGTTTATTTTGCCGCGTTTATCGCCTTTGCTGTTTATTGCTCGGCTTGCTTCAACACGATTTATTTTGTAATTTTTATATAAATCATCAAAGAAATTATCATCCTCGTTTACATTTTTCGGATCTGAATTACTTAAAACAATTTTTGCGCCCGAAAGATTGATTTCGTCGATAAATTTCGATAATCTTATTTGCTCCTCATCATCGAATACGTCTGAATTATAAGCCGTAAAAGCAGATGTTTCGGAGATCGGGCGATACGGCGGATCGAGATATACAAACGTATCTTTATCGATAAACGATTTTGACAACGAATAATCACCGCATACGATAGTAACGTTTTGCAATGCTTCGTGTATATTGCGCAAATTTTCATCGTCGCAAATAGTCGGGTTTTTATACGCACCCATAGGAACGTTGAATTGTCCTTTTCTGTTTACGCGATAAAGTCCGTTAAAACAAGTTTTATTCAAGAAAATAAACTGCGCCGCCTTATCAGTTGCGGTTTCTTCGGTTAATGCCGTTGAATTAAATCTTTCACGAACAGTATAGTAGAAATATTTTCTGCCGTTTTCATCCATAGGCAAAAACAGCATTTGCATTTCATTAAGTTTTGCAATCAGATTATCTACGTCGTTTTTAACGGCTTGATATGCATTTATAAGTTCGGCATTTATATCACTGATATACAATTCTTCAAAATCATATTTGGAAAGTACGCTGAAAAACAATGCGCCACCGCCAACCATAGGTTCAGCATATTTTGTCAAAACGTTTTCGCCGTCTGTCGGGAGCATCTTTTCAATTTGCTCGACGAGTTGGCTTTTTCCACCTACCCATTTTACAAATGGTTTAAGCGTAACGCTTTTTGATTTTTCATAACGAACAGTTCTTTTGTCAATCGGTTTTTCGGCATTCGACGGAATAATCCACATATTACCGACCATCATTGCACCGTTTATTCTGTGTTCACTACATAATACGGAAACACGTCTTTGTGAAATATTCCATTTTTCGGCGGCTTCTTTTGCAGATATAAAACTTAACATAACGTCACCTCAAAAATTCTTGCTTATATTATATTCTAAAACGCGAATAATTGCAAGTAAATCTTTGTTGGTTTTAGACAAGATTATTGTTTTTCAGTAAATTATACAGCATCTGTCTACCACTGTTATTCCAATATGTAAAATCTTGTTCAATAAACAACCATTTTAATGCAAGCAAAATTATTTCTATTGGATGTTGCTGCCCATTGAAATCTGAAAACGTTATTCCGCTTTGAGAAATACTAATATTTTTACAATTATAGATCTCTTTGATTAAAGGGACAATAACAGATTGATAGTTTGAATAGTTTTGTTTACTACTTGATAAAGCGTCCAATATGTCTTGATGACTTGGATTAGAATAACGCCGTTTCTTCTTAAAGCATAATCCTAATACATTAACGGTAAAATCAAACCCTTTGTTTAATTTAGCAGGGCGACAAAGTTGAATTTTGTATTGGTGTTGATTAAAATTAAAACTTTCAACTTCATAAATATATTTAGAAGCATTGATGCCGGTTCCGGTTCCCGGCTGTTCATTTTGAAATAAATCAATCACATCATCTCTCATTTGCTTGCGATTACTAATCGTTAACGTGTACGAAATCGTTGTTGTTGGCATATACAATTCTCCTATTTTTTAATAGAACTATTCTATCATACATTGGAATAAATTTCAAATGGCACTGTGGCGGGTGCTTGACTTATACAAGCGCACCGCTTTGCGGTGCGGTCAAGCATCAATCGAACAACTCACTTAAACTCGGATAAAAAGGTCAACTCAAAGCCGAGCGATGAAACGCCCGGATGATTCTTCTTTTTGCCGTTCAAATCGATTTTTATGCCGAAATATTCGTTAGAAAAGAATAATACGAACTCTGTTTTTGTTTCAGGGTTCGTATTATTCACTAATGGCGGAGGCTGAGGGATTCGAACCCCCGTGGCGTTGCCGCCAAACGGTTTTCAAGACCGCCTCGTTATGACCGCTTCGATAAGCCTCCGAATATTTATATCGCAGTAATCACATTGTTCGCAACTACTTAACTCGATTATTGTAACAAAAAAACATCGCTGTGTCAAGCGTTACCGCCGATTAAGCGTTTTTTTTGTCTCAGCTAAAAATGTAATAAAAAACACGATACGTATCAAAGTTTGATTTACAGCCGCACGCTTTACATAAAAAGTAATGTTCAACATGCGGCTGTAATCACACACGGATATATCTACTTAATCACACATTCTGTAAGTAAAAACTCATACCTGCGCCATACATTATTCTTGTTTTATCGGCGATTACCCTCTCAGGTCAAGATATTCGTCGTAAGTAATATCTTTGTCGAAAGTCTTTGTGCCGTTAATTTCTATAATACGATTTGCAACGGTTTCTATAATTTCTTGGTCGTGAGACACAAACAACATTCCACCCTTAAAATTAGTCATGCCCTTATTTAAGGCGGTGATAGACTCCAGATCTAGATGGTTTGTCGGCTCATCTAAAATAAGGAAGTTGCCGCCCTGCAACATCATTCTTGCGAGCATACATCTGACCTTTTCGCCGCCGGAAAGCACTGCGGCTTTTTTGAGAGCTTCCTCTTTAGAAAACAACATTCTGCCCAGCCAACCCCTGAGATATTCCTCGTAATGGTCCTTCGAAAATTGGTCGAGCCATTGCACAAGCGTCAAATCCACACCGTCAAAAAAATTGTCGTAATTCTGCGGCAAATATGTGGGTATAATAGTCTGCCCCCATTTAACTTTTCCGCTGTCGGGTGTTTCGAGCCCCATAATGCAATCGAAAAGCATGGAAACGTTTTGACCGTTACTGCACACAAACCCCACTTTGTCGTCTCTTTTGAGTCTAAAAGACACATTCTCAAAGAAACCTTTTTTTGTTAGCCCTTCGACTTCGAGAATCTCGTTACCTATTTCCCTTTCGAACTTAAACTCTATAAACGGATAACGGCGGCTCGACGGCTGAATATCTTCGAGCTTAAGCTTTTCGAGTTCTTTTTTGCGGCTGGTCGCCTGTCTGGACTTGCTCGCATTTGCGGCGAACCTTGCAATAAACTCTTGAAGTTCTTTGGCTCTCGCTTCGATTTTTTTGTTTTGTTCCTTACTCTGCTTAAGCAAAAGTTGCGAAGATTCATACCAAAAGTCGTAGTTACCTACGAATATTCTGATCTTTTTAAAGTCGACGTCGCAAATGTGCGTACATACCCTGTTTAGGAAATGGCGGTTATGGGACACAATGATAATTATACTGTCCTCCATTGCCATAATATAATCTTCGAGCCACCTTACGCTTAAAACGTCAAGGTTGTTGGTAGGTTCATCCAAAATAAGAATGTCGGGTTTTCCGAACAGACTCTGCGCAAGCAAAACTTTTACCTTAATTTTGGGATCGACGTCAGCCATAAGCGAATAGAACAAATCGCTGTCTATTTTTAGCTGATTGAGAAGCGTTTCTGCGTCCGATTCGGCTTCGTAACCGCCCATTTCGGCAAACTCGCCCTCGAGCTCCGCTGCCCTTACGCCGTCCTCATCAGAAAAATCTTCTTTAGAATACAAAGCCTCACGTTCGGCTTTTATTTCCATAAGCTTTTTATGGCCCCACATAACTGTTTCGAGCACCGTGTAATCGTCGTAGGCATTCTGATTTTGCATAAGAATGCTCATACGTTCGTTTTTATCAACGACGACCTCCCCTTTATTCGGTTCCAATTCCCCGGACAAAATTTTCAAAAAAGTGGATTTGCCCGCTCCGTTAGCGCCTATAATACCGTAGCAATTCCCCTTGGTAAACTTTAAATTAACGTGATCGAACAACACCCTGCTGCCGAACTGAAGACTGACGTCGTTTACTGCAATCATCTTTTTACTCCAAAACAAAAAATATGGCGGAACCAATCGATTCCGCCGTTTTAATACTACTGTTACTCTGCCTTAAAAGGTAACAAAGCCATATATCTTGCGCGTTTGATAGCCGTAGTAAGAGCTCTCTGATGCATTGCGCAAACGCCGGAAGTGCGGCGAGGAATGATCTTACCTTTCTCGGTAATATAACGACGAAGCTTCGAAACGTCCTTATAGTCGATGTCCGCAGCCTTATCTACACAAAACTGGCAAACCTTCTTTTTAGGAGCTCGCTTTGCCTTTTTCATTTTATCGTCGCCATCAACGACTTTATTCATTTTCTTTTCCATAATTTACTCCTTTAAAACGGCAACTCGGAATCTTCTACCGGCTCGAGTTCCATACCCGAGGACTTTGCGCCGGAACTGCGAACGGATGTTGCCTGTCCGTCCGAACTCTTAGGCGAGAGAAACTCTACGTCGTCAGCAACAATCTCGGTTGCAGTTCTCTTTACGCCGTCTTTTTCGTACGTGCGAGTCTGTATCGAACCTGAAACGGCTACCTTGCTACCCTTGGTAAGATACTTACCGCAATTGTCCGCAAGTCCTCTCCAAGTAACGATATTTATAAAATCCGCCTCTCTTTCGCCGTTGCTGTTAGCATAGTTGCGATTAACCGCTATGCTAAACCTACAAAACGCCACGCCGTTAGCGGTAGACGAATGTTCGGGTTCTCTGGTGAGATTGCCTACCAACACACACTTATTCATATTAAAGTCTCCTCTGCAGTTATACTAATCTTTTGCAACTATCATGAATCTCAATACTTCGTCCTTAGCTATACGCATCTGACGTTCGATTTCGAGCGGAAGATCAGCGTTAGCCGTAAACTCGGTAAGTACATAATAGCCTTCGCTCTTGAAATTGATGGGATAAGCGAGTTTCTTTACGCCCCACTTGGTAGTGGTAACTTCGCCGCCTGCATTAGTAACGATAGCTTCGTACTTAGCTATCTGCGCTTCCTTTGCCGCCTCGTCAAGATTGTTAGCCAGAATATACAGAACTTCGTATTTTTTCATATATTCTACACCTCCTTTTGGTCTTGTGATCCCTCATAAAATTGAGGAATAAGGATTGCTATACAACTATAGCTATACGAGTATAACACATTATTGCTTATTTAGCAAGCGTTTTTGCGTGATTAAGTTTATTTTTTGCTGCAAGAAATGTCACCGCAGAATGCGCCGCAACGTTTCCTTCGCCGACCGCCTTCGCTATCTGATAAGGAGCACCTACGCAGTCCCCTGCCGCAAAACAGCCTTTAAGCGAGGTTTCCTGACTGCGATCGGTAACTACGTGTCCGTCTTCCGACACGACGCCTTTAATCAAATCGGACGCCGCCATACAATTTTTAAGCACAAACACACCGTCTACCGGGATAACGTCGCCGTTTCCGTTTCGAATCGAATTCACTTTTACGTCCCCGCATATCTCGACCGGCGGCAAATCGCCTTTGTACAGTCTGCATACGTACGTTTTTTCGGCAAGCGAACTTAAAAACTCTACTTCGTGTTCGAATTTTTCGCTCTCGGCAACGATTGCCAACGTCTTACCTTTATACAAAAAACCGTCGCACGTTGCGCAATAGCTTACGCCTTTGCCTAAAAATTCGGCTTCACCGTTAATATGTTTTATACTTTCGGTTCCTCCTGCATATATTACGGCGCATGCCTCGATTATTTCGTCACCGCTAAGTAGCATAAATTTTCCGTCGATAAAAAAAACATTGTTGATTCGTTTGCAAGTAACCGAAATTCCGCAATCGTTTAACTGTTTTTTTAACATACCGACAAATTCTTTACCGCTTACCGAACCTACGCCCGGATAATTTGCGATTCGTTCGGATTTCAAAATTTTTTCTGATAACTCGTCCGAACCGAACAGCACAAAATTCTTACTCAAATTCTTTAATGTCAACGCCGCCGAAATGCCTGCCGGACCGGCGCCGATTATTGCTACGTCATACATTACAATTACCCCCTCGTCACTTTTCCGTTTTCCACCATAAATTTGGCATAGTTACCGATTGCCTTAGTCAAATTGTCGTCAATATGGGTACACGTTATAATGGTTTGATAATCTTTTATTTTATTCAGAAGGCGTATTTGTCGATCTAAGTCCAGTTCGCTCAGCACGTCGTCAAGCAGCAAGACCGGATATTCTTCTTTCTCTCCTGCAATAAGATCTATTTCCGCCAATTTAACGGCAAGCGCAGCCGTGCGCTGCTGTCCTTGCGAACCGAATGCTCTTATATCCGTATCCCCGACGCAAAAGGCTATATCGTCTTTGTGCGGTCCGCTTCTGGTGTATCCCATAAGTTTATCTTTTTCTCGATCTTTAAGCAAATGCTCCTTAAACGACAAGGCGATTTCCTCAACGGTTTCTCCGCTTTCCGATTCGTAACCTAATTTTAGCGACTCTCCTCCGTCAGTCAGATAAGAATGATTGTGCGCCGCTTTTTCTCCCAGTCTTTGCACAAATCCTCGTCTCGTCTTAATTATTTTACTGCCTAGGCCCACTAGTTGCATATCCCACACATCCAGCACGTCATCGGTTGCGCCGTTTTTAAGCAGCTTGTTTCGCTGAGAAAGCGTTTTGTTATAGCTCGACAATAAGTAAAAATATGCTTTTGACATCTGACATAACGATATGTCCATAAAACGTCGCCTATCGCTCGGTCCGTCTTTTACTATTTTCATTTCGTCCGGCGAAAAAAATACTGTGGTCACCACGCCCATCAATTCGCCGATACGGGTTATGGGCAATCCGTTTACAGCCACTCTTTTGTTCGCAGACTTGTCCAGAGTCATCTCTACTCTGTCCGCAGAAAATCGCTTCTTTACAAAAACTTTTACATACGCCCTGTCGCTGTCGAAGTTAATCAGTTCTCTGTCTCTCGGAGTTCTAGCGCTTCTTCCGACCGAACATAAATAAATCGCTTCCATCAGATTAGTCTTGCCTTGTGCGTTTTTCCCCACCAAAAAATTTGTCTTGTTCTCGAAAGACACTTTTTCTTTGATATAGTTTCTGTAATTTTGCACAAAAACTTCGGATACAAACATCTATTTTCTCTCCGTCAAATCCACGCACACGCTAAGAGCATAATCGTCGACAGTCTCGGTTTTACACTCGCCGCCCTCTCCGCACTTAAACTTTGCCTCTATTTTGGTCCATTCTTTAATAAAAAACTCATCCCTGTCAACGGCCGACAGATATTCACAATACTTTATTTTGCTCAACACTCGCTTTGCCACACGCTCATCGCTGCCGACGTATTTTTGAATATCGATACCTATCGGATAGTCGCTGATTGCCACCGCAACGTAATCATAGCTGTGCGAGAGCGAAAACCGAATTCCGCTCGCAATCCATTTGCCGCCCTCAAAACTGAAATCAACGACAGGAACGTCGAAACCTTGCCGTGCGAGTGCATATTCAAGCAGTTTCCAAACGCAATACTTCTGTTTTTTATGCAATTCGTTCTTGCATTTTTCTATCGCATCCTTTCTTTTTTCGCAAAAAACAGGCTGATTGCTATCCCACAACCTCGCAACATACACTTTTGCCGTCGGCAAAAATTCTTCAATGAAAATCGGCTGAAAGCGTGACATAAAAACGGAAGTACCCTCCACTGAAAGGATACTCCCATTGTAATGCATTTATGAAATTTTGTCAACTTAATATGACGCCGTCGTTACCGTCCCCAAAACCGTCTGCATAGCATAAGCAGGTTTAAAAGTCAATCTTCCAATTTCATGCGCCTTATCTCGTCCAAGACCTTCTTCGTCGTAACTTCTCTTAACCCTACGTCGGCACATATCTGCGCCGCATCGCCGCCCGGCTTTAATGCTACCAACTTCTCGCACGAGATGTTTTCTATATCTTCGATATAATCTTCGTCGCTTATGGCAGCAAAAAAAAGATTATATGCGCTGCATCCCAACGCCTGCGCCAACATTGTTACTTTATTCTCGAATTCGTCGCACTTCTGCGCATAAAAGTCCATCACGTATTGCATTTTCGACGTATCTTCCAATAATTTGTCTTTGCCGAAAATCAACGCCTCCGTCACTTTTTCGTCTCCGTCGAACATTAACAGAAAATACATGGGGAATCTTGCCTTTGGCGTCGTAAACTCGCAAAGCAAATCGTATGCGTTTTTCAACAATTCTTCTTTTTCCATAGTACTCCCGTCGTTAAATCGATATTTTACTATAGTATAGCCCATATAAAAATTTACGTCAACGATTTTTGACTTGTTTTATTGTTTTGCTATTTAAACCGTCTGCGGTTTTGACTTTAATCGACGTATTATTTAAGTGGTTTAATTATATCAAAATTTAACCGAAAACATTTTGCCGTTTGACGATATTTCATGTATCGTCTTAAACCGCTCACTCAAAGCCTTTAAACGTAAAAACGCTTTTCCCTTTCTCGACGTTAGGTAAAAGCGTTTTGTACTCAACGAATCATCGGCTAAATCGAACTTTAGCTGCGTTCGCTCTTTTCTCGGCGTCTATACGCAACTACTCTCTCCCCACCGACAAACGGTTGCTTAAGCTGAGGGTTTTGTTTTTCCACGTCTTCCGGTGACAATCCTATCGCTTTGGAAACGTCCCATATGGTTTCGTTTTTTCCAATAACATGCACCGAAAACGCACATGACGGACTTTGTATCGGGTCCCCCTCAGCAATAGAGGACAAGTATGTTGCGGAACATTTTTTGCTTACGAACACGTTTACGGATACGGTAGCTCTGGCGTCTATGTCGCTACCTCTGCGAATTTTGCAAGATACGCTTTCCGCCTCGGCGGTGGCAGTCACTTCGTCGCCTTCGGTTACGTCCGCACGTTTTGTGAGCGAAAAAGGAATTTCGATATTTACCGAACTTTCCGAAGAAGTTTCGTTGCTAAAATAAACGGCTGTAAGTCTTACCATTCCTTCTATTACCGCTTTGCCGTCAAGCGCATACCCGCCGGTAACGATTACTTCGAATCCGGGCGTGGAAATAATGTTGTCCGCAAGCGGCATTCCTGCGCTTAAAGAAACTGTTCCCTCCACTTCGTCGCTGAAAACAAAACAATTCTTAAGTACCGAATATTCGGTAGTTTCCTCTCCTTTAATCAATTCGTTACTAAGGGAAAAGGCGTCTACTACGGGCGAAAAACTGTTGGACTGCGAAACGAATCCGCAAATCGCCACGTCCACGTCATAGCCTTCCGCATCTGAGCTGACCTCCGTATTTTCCACAAAAACGTTGCAGCATGCCATAAAGTCCTCTTTACTGCCGTTAGCCTCGATTTCTACCGAAAAAGGAGTAACGACAGATAGTCTTTCGGCATCAGTCATATAGTCCGTAATCACATCTCCGCTTACCGTAACCATGCCGTCGCCGGCAACGCAAGAGGAAATAACGGCACGATTTTCGGCGTACCTTACGTCCGGTGGCATTTTTACGTTAACCTTAGCGCCTGCCGTAAAATGGCAAACGCAAGTAGTAAAATCGTAATCCTTTCGATGCGTATACAATCCGTCTCCGCCATACGAAAGATATTTGATACGCTTCGCAGTAAAGGCAAGCAAAAATATTTCCACAACGGACGAAAGCTTCATTTCGGCTTCCGCTAAACTGGTAATATCGGTATCGATAACCTTACTGAAAAGGCAAACGTTCCCGCCGCTTATTCCGTCATCGTTTATTTTGTCGGCAAAAGACGCCGTGTACTCGAGGTAACAAAGCGAATTATCTGCACTAAGATAAGTAATGCGAAAATCGACCTTTCCTTTTATTCTCGCTTCACCCGAAAACACTTCGGTTGCGGATACTGTAGAAACTGCGGAAATACCGAGAACCTTATTTATCTCTTCGCCATGCGGCGGTACTAACTTTGCCTCCACTACGAGCTGCGTAGAGCTCTTTTGTAATCCGTCAAGTGCGGCAACCTCATAAACGGGTTCGAATGCCATAGGTAATCCTCCAAATAAATAGTTTGTAACGCTATATTATATCGTGAGGCGTCGCATAATATGACACAATTATTTTTTCTCTGACAAAATCACGTTGCCGCATATAATATCGCTGTACGAACACGACAATCGAGTCACGTTTTTTTCGCCGCTTACCTTTAAAGTAAACAAAGACGGCAAAATATCTTCTATTTCGCCGCAGTATTTTATAATCCTTTTTCTTCCCTTGTTTATTCGAATCAGCAACATTTTGCCTTTCAACGCAGATATCGAATCTTTTACTTCTACTATGCCAACGGGTTTCTTCATAAAAATCCTCCGCATAGATTATTTCCGTTAAATAAATATTTTAACCTATCCGCATTGCGTATATCGCCCTTGCCATCTTTATTCTTTTTATATAATCTCTTGTCTCCTTATACGCTATGCGATTTCCCCATTCTCTGATTTTACCTTCACCCGCATTATAAGCTGCAAACACTTTATCGCCCTCAAAAGACTTACTTAGATAAGAAATATAGTAAACGCCTAACATAATATTATAGTCGGGAGAAACAAGCATACTTTCGTTATATTCGACGTTAAGCTCCTGCGCAAGCCAAGCCGCCGTAGCCGGCATTATCTGCATAAGCCCCAGCGCCCCGGCGCTGCTTTTCGCATCTGCGTCAAACTTGCTTTCGGTATGAATAACAGCAAATATGACCGAACGCTCCACGCCGAACATTTTGCCGTATTTTGTCACAGAATCGCTATATCGTATCGGAAAAACCATTACAATCAGCGAAATCGAGGCTATCAAAAAGCAACACAAGACGATTAAATTGTTTTTAAACGTAGCTATGCCACCACTCCTCTACCGCCGCTCTGATTTTTGTCAAGTCTCCGTCGTTTACAAAAACAAAATCGGACGAAGTCAACATCTTTTGATCCGACCATTGCGCCGAAATCATACTCTGAGCCGTTTGCATAGAAATATTATCCCGTAAAACAAGTCTGTTTATACGCTTTAACGGCAGAGCATAAACGGAAACCACCACATCGTAATTCTTTAAGTCGAACGGTAACGGCATAACGGTAACGCTTACACCGTCGCTTTCGGCTACCAAAGCGGCAATGCGCTTTTTTATAAGCGGATGAGTAATTCCGTTAAGTTTTTCGAGCATGGTTTTGTCTGAAAAAACAAGTTCTCTCAGTTTTCGTCTGTCCACGGCTCCGTCAACGACGCATGTCGGGAATGCCTTAATCAGCTTTTTTTCCCCGGCGGTGCCGTGCGCAACCACCTCTCTCGCCACTACGTCCGCATCGATTATGTATGCGCCGAGTTCGCTCATTATGCCGCTTACGACGCTTTTACCGCTTGCAATGCCGCCTATCAGCGCTATTTTTTTGTAACTATTTGCAGTCATACCAGGTTTTTCCGTATCCTATCGAAGCCGTAAGCGGAACTTTTAATTTCGCTGCGCCTTCCATTTCTTCTTTTAAAATTTTAATAACTTCGTCAGTTTCTTTTTCGTCCGCTTCCACAATGAGTTCGTCATGTATTTGAAGTATAAGTTTAGAATTAGTCTTTTCCAATCTTTTGGCAACGTTTATCATCGCTATTTTTATAATGTCGGCGGCAGTTCCCTGTAAAGGCATATTCATAGCAACCCTTTCGCCGAACTGCCTTTGCATGTATATTGACGAATTTAGTTGCGGAATATATCTTCTTCGTCCGAAAATTGTGCATGCGTATCCGCTTTCTTTTGCAAAAGCTATCGATTTCTCGAGGTATTCCTTTACAGCCGGGAACGTCTCAAAGTATTTTGTTATAAACTCTCTTGCCTGTGACGGTTTGATGCCTAAATCTTTTGCCAATCCGTAATCGCTTATACCGTATATTATTCCGAAGTTTACTATCTTCGCCGTTCTTCGCATAGCCGGAGTAACGTCCTCTATGTTTACTCCAAACACTTGCGCCGCAGTTGCCGAATGAATATCGTAACCGTTGATATAAGCGTCAACCATGTTTTTGTCTTCGGACAGATGCGCCATAACCCTAAGCTCTATTTGCGAATAATCGGCGCTTACAAAGGTTTTCCTCTCTCTTGCTACGAAAATTTTTCGCAACTTTCTCCCCTCGTCGTCCCTAACCGGTATATTTTGAAGGTTCGGTTCTACGCTGGATAACCTTCCCGTCGTGGTAAGCATTTGCTTAAATTCGGTATGAACAACTCCGTCCTTGCTCAAAAGCGGTTTCATTCCGTCGAGATAAACGCTTTTTAACTTGGAAATTGCTCTATACTTAAGCACAAGAGCTACTATTTCGTATTCATTCCGCAACGGCTCCAAAATTTCCGCTCCCGTAGAACGACTTTTTGACTTTTGCGGATAGGGCACGCCTAAATCCGTAAATAATACTTCGGCAAGCTGCTTAGGCGAATTAATATTAAAAGTCTTACCTGCTATGGCGTAAATCTGTTCAGTAAGTTCCGCAGTTTCTACACCGTATCCTGCCGATAACTCGTCAAGCTTCTTTATGTCAACCTTTACACCCTCTCGTTCCATGTCCGAAAGAACGGCAACTAAAGGAAGTTCGACATCGTAATATAACTTTTCCATACCAAGACTTTTGAGTTTTTCGCTTTGTATATTGTATATTCGTTTCAAGCAAGCAGCCGTATTGCCGCTTAAATCGTAATCTTTAATAAGACCCTTGGTCGATGAGTAGTCCATGCTCATATCTATAAGATATTGCGCTAACGCAACGTCGAAAAAATGACGTAACGTTACGTTGTATTTGCGTAATCTATACATTAGCGACTTTCCGTCGGCAACAATTTTTAACGTGTTTTCGTCTTCGCACAGCTCTTTTATTCGCTCTATTACAACAGCTTCCGCTTCGCCGTCGCTCAGTAAATCCCGTCTTATTTTATATATTTTACTCCCTGCGCAAACCTCGTCATCGCTCCAGTCAAATCCAATCACATCCGTTTCGTCATCGTTTTCGACAACCTCTTTTCCTAAGTGCTCTGCAGTACCGTTAGACCTGAATAAATCTGCTTTAGCCGAAAGCGTCTTAAAATCCAGCAAAACGAACATATCTTTGACGTTTTGAGCGAACGGGAAAATAAACGGGCAATCCTTTACTTGCGGCAGATCAGGCACGTGCGTACATATCGTAGCTAAGCGGCGAGAGTCGTAACAACTTTGTTTCCCGTCAATAAGTTTTCTTTTCAGGCTGCCGGATATTTCGTCTATATGTGCATAAATCTCGTCTACGTTACCGTATTTTTCGATAAGCATCACAGCGCTTTTATCGCCTACGCCGGGCACTCCTCGTATGTTATCCGAGGTGTCTCCGGCGAGAGCTTTATATTCTATAACGCCGGACGGCGTAAGTCCCATAGCCGACTTGAGCGTTTCTTCTGTCATCTCGTCAAGTTCGGAAATCCCCTTTTTTGTAAACAAAACCGTGGTGTCGTCATCTATCAGCTGAAAACTGTCTCTATCTCCCGTAACGACGTAAGTAGGCATTTCTGCCGCTTTCGCCATTGTGCCGATAATGTCGTCGGCTTCGTAACCTTCCTTTTCTATAACCGCAATTTTCATTGCACGAAGTAAATCTTTCAACACGGGAACTTGCACCGCAAGATCCTCGGGCATAGGTTTTCTCGTGGCTTTATAATAATCGAATTCCTTATGTCTGAACGTAGGCGCTCGCAAATCAAAAGTAACAGCCATATGCGTAGGGTTGTATTCTCTTAGCTTTAACAACATCTTTACAAAACCGTAAATAGCCTGAGTAGGCTTGCCGTTTTTGCCGGTAAGCGGCGGTAAAGCGTAAAATGCCCTATTTATAAGGCTGTTACCGTCAATTATAATAAAATTTCCCATACTCGCTCCTTTTTCGGCGGTTTCGCCGTGCCAACGCATATAGTGTAGCATATTTGCAAAATTTTATCAATTACTTTATTCATAGCCGTGCAAAATACTTGTCAAAATGCAAAATTTATGTTATATTATTACCGCTATGCCGCCGTGGTGGAATTGGCAGACGCGCCGGACTCAAAATCCGGTGGTAGTGATACCGTGTCGGTTCGACTCCGACCGGCGGCACCAAAAAAAGAACGCAATCGCTTTGATATGCACCCCAAAAGTTAAAGAAGTCAAATCCAGAAATTCCGATAAAAAAGAAACATCACGCAATTTATTGTTTCTCAGAACCAGTTCTTTTACGCTTTTGTATTCTTTATATTCCTTTTTATCTCTTAAATCGATATTTTCAAAGATTAACGAATCCTGCGCTTTATGTTTAAATTCGTCAGTCAATTCTTTCGAATACCTGTCGTCGTCACTGACGCAATATTTTTCGTATGTGATATTGCAATATTCTCTTATTTTATTCCTTAAGTTTTGCGGCGATGTTATTTCCGCAATATTGCCGAAGCGTTTTATCCAATCAAATACATCGCCCAAACTTGCGAAGAACCTTATTTTTACCGTATTCCCGTTATCCGATAGTAGCGAAAAATCAAAACCGAAAGCGTCTATAATTTCCCCTATCGAATTTTTTTGTATCAGCATTTCCACAGGGTAAATATCGCCGCCGAACATATAAGGGTTCTCGTTTATATATTTATTTAAATCAAAATCGATACGTCCTTTAACTTTAGCCCGAGGGACTTTCAAGTATTCGATATCGGTAATTTTTTCAAGACGAAATCCGAAAACAGCGTCGGTTTCTATATCTTTCCCTATCAAATAATAATGATTGTTTGCCGTCATCAACTGATACGGATCCACTATTCTCTTCGTATCAAAACATTTATACAGTTTTTTATCAATGCCATATTCGCAATAATAAAAAGCAATTCGCCTGTCCTGCCCAATGGCTTTCCCGATAATATCGATATTGTCATATAAACAATCGTTGTTCACCCTTGTCAGCATTTTTGGGCTGTAAACTGACACCAATTTATTTTTCAACGATACGCTGCCGAGTCTTTTCAACTTTTTTATTAACTCGTCAGCCGCATTGCCTGAAATATGCTTAGAGAATAAAATACTGTCGATAAGCAGTCGCAATTCCGAATCTTTGAAGCCGTCGTCGTTTGCAAGATAAACTCCGTTTTTCGTTCTTTCTATATAATAGCCGACAGTCTCGAGATTTGTCAAATGTCGTGCGATCGCTTTTCTTTCAAGTTTTACATCATACTGCGCTTCAATCTTATCTATAATATCCTGTTGCCTCAAAGGATGTAATTCGTCGCTATACTCCCTTAAAACATTCAGAATAAAAACCGGCGCTAACGCTTTTTCCATATCATAACCGTTAAATTAATTTTTAGGTCTGAAATTACCGCAACCGGGAATTCCACCATGGCATCCGTTTCCATAATTTGCACACTTCCAGCAAAGATGCATAGCCTCTCTGCGTTCCTTGTAAGCGGCGTTCTGACGATTGCGCCTTTCTTCTCTCGCCTCATCTTCCGCTTTTTGTCTCTCTTTTTCCATTCTGCGCATGTTTTCGCGTTCAGACCATTCGCGCAAGGCTCTGTCTTTCTCCATTTGTCGCTCCATTCGGCGGCGATTTTGTTCCTCCTGATAGGCGTATTCTTCTCGCTCGAGTTGAGCCTGAAGTTCCATCATCTCTCGTTCTTGCCTTGCGTTCTCGCGTAATTGTTCGATTTGTTTTTCTTGATAATACCTTTGTTCTGTAACCAATACCTGATCGGGCGTTTCGCGATATAACCGAGCCAATTCTTTTATTGTCTTTTCTATATACTCGTAATCTTTTGAAATCTTTGCTCCATATGTATGCCGTATACATTCAGCCAAAGCAAACAAATCGAGATTGTTGTCCTCGCTGATTATGCACAATAGCTCGCATATAAATTTTTCATTGAGAATCACGAATCCCTGATTTTTTCTGTAGTCTTGCGAAAAAGCGACAAATTTATTTCGTTTGCCCAAAACGTATTCATTCGATAACGTTTTAAACATCTTTTCGCAAAACGTTTTATCACTCGCATTAACCATGGTTAATAAGCGACGTAATTTATCAAATCCTTCACGAAAAACAATAGAGAATTCATTGCCGAACCCGCAGCAACATTCTGCTATGTCAGACCTGAACGAAGTTATCATAAGCAGATGTGCGAGGTTCGGGTATTTTTGGGGCGAGAAAACTCCGTTGCAAAAGGAAATCGGTGCTAAAGATTTTGCCAATTCAACAACGTAAGGAATATCGCTTTCATTCATATATCTCGACAAATCGTCGTAATTATCGAAATTATACTTCGATAACTCCTCGTTGCGTTGTTTCAACAGCTCCGTGGCAACGTCAACTTCGTTTTCTTTTTCGCCAACCTTTAATCCGTCCGGAAAAGCCTTTTGTACTGCCGCGCGTATTTCCACCAACCTGCTATAATGTTTTCTTATCGCCTCTTCCGTTTTCAATTCGTAAATTCGCGACGCCGTTTTGCGAAAACTCGGAAGTTCTCTCAAGGCATCGCTCATAATTTTTTTCTCTTTATTTATAGGAGCGACCGTTCCGTTATAAAATTCCAACTCTTTACGGCTCGCTTCATTTAAAATATCCCATGATTTTGTGAAGTCGATATCAATATATGTTTTTAATTCTTCCGAATAATTCTTTATTTCCGTTTTAAGTTCGTCGATAAATCCCATATACTTACTCCTTAAATTTAAAAGCAATTATTTCTCCGATGACAAAAATTGCGAATGGAAAAATCGCACACCAGGTCCACGAGGCACTGGTAAGGGAACCTACGCCAATTATTATTAAAGCGCAAAACATTCCGCCAAGCGTAAAAAACCATAAAAGAACTGTAAGCAGCCCCCTGATAAAATTATCCATATTTCGATTCCTCTTTTTTATTTTTCGCCAATATTTTTTAATTCGGATGGTATTCCCGGTTTTTTATAATCGTTTTCGTCAGGAAATAACTTACCCAACGTGGAATATGCCAACTCCTTAAAAACCATATTTTCCGGCTTAGTCAAATCATATTTTTCCTCATACGATTTAATCCTTTCTATTTTCCTCTTATCATTTTCTAATTTTCTTTGTTCGTCTTCCTGTCTTTTCTTCTCTCTTTCCAACCTTTCTAATCTTTCCTGTTCTTCGGGAGAAAGGGGTTTTTTCTTTACTCTGAAAAAGTCCGGCATATATAGAAAAAACCCTTCCACCATTTTACAATCTACAAATGCAAAAACAATGCAAATTATAAGGTCTGCCGCCAAGGCTATCGAAATGATCATCGACAAGGACTTTTTCTTGTAAAAAGAATCTAATGTTTCATAATTGGGCAACTCAAATTCTAACGCTCCTTTAATACTCTTATCATTTGACGTTATTCTGAACTTTGCAGGCGCACCGCTTAATGCGGATTCTTGCGTAACCGCCCCATCCGCCACAGATATCTCATAATCGAAATTCAAACGTTGTCCTTTATATGTGATAACAAATTCCGCAATTCCGGAGGGGCGATTTTCGTTTTTCATAAAGCTTTTAATATAAATATTTTTATATATCCAACCGTTTTTCGTATACTCGCTTCCTTCGCCCTCGAAGTACAGATAGTCGATATTTTCAATTTTCACGTCTTTTGAAATATCTATCATATCGCTTCCGATGTATTCTTTTATATTTGAATAATCTTTTGCATTGTATTTGTAATACGAAGTCGAAATCAACGTCGCCATTATTAAAGTTAAAAAAGATGTAATAACAAGAACAATGTTTTTATATAACATATTTCCTCCTTAAATTTTAGTTTCAGATTATCTTGTACAATCTTTGCTTTCCATTTTAATGAAATACCACTCTTTCCACAAATTACAGCAATAAGGTTCTCATCATACAATCTCATCTATGCTCTTAGGTGCAACTCTTTTCGTAAATCTTTTGACATTTATAACAAAAATTTCCGGCTTTTTTACTTCTAAATTATGTCTCTATGCCACGGGATAATAATTTTATTTAGATATCACTTGTCCTCTAATAAAACTCTTTTTATCCTGTCTATATTATGCCGCATGTACAAAGCACCTAATTCTGATTGAATTATAGACACATA